>Ga0209123_1000032_pt1 | contig 271910 bp, 250 predicted proteins | sample BarGraIncu00431A_FD_184500 | JGI IMG/M metagenome (GOLD analysis project Ga0209123, IMG submission 184500) | Arctic peat soil microbial communities from Barrow, Alaska, USA - Barrow Graham LP Incubations 004-31A (SPAdes) (version 2) | ecosystem: Environmental > Terrestrial > Soil > Wetlands >... | reverse complement strand
CGCGCAGGCCGGGCAGGTCTCCCCGGCAAGAAAGGCCCGTTCAACAACGTAAGCAATCGAATTCATTCCCCGCTTCCACCGGCCAGGATAGTTGTCGCCGAGCGGTCAGGATAGTTGACATCGACCACCCAGGCAGAACGGTGCCAGGAGTCCATGTCGCAGGGAGAACTAAAGTCGGCAGCCAGGTCGACACGGCTGACCATGTTTCGCCCACCTAGCAGGCCGAACTCTGCCAGGAGGGTCTCCAGTTCCTCCTGGACGGCTCTGGGGTTCTTGTGGGCCAGGTACTCCGCCGAGACCTTGACGTAGGCCATAGGAAGCTTCTTGCCGGGCCTGGCGAACTGGATGCGGTAGGCGTTGTCATCCAGGACGAAGGGGAACATCCCTGCCCCTTTGTCTTTCACCTCGAAAATGTGACCGCCTGCGACAAACTGAGCTCTAGCCTGTTCTACCGGGTCCGGGGATTGAGCCTTGTTTTTAAGGTCGACTAGCTGATGCAAAACCCCAGGATGCAAGTCTCCAGGATATGAGAGGTACAGACTATCGACAGCCAGACGGAGCAGCCGAAAGCCATCAGGAAGGGTGTTATTGCTGTTATGGGGTGCTGTGTTACTAGGCGACGCACCCTGAATACCTTCCGACCTGGATTCGCCAGGGGGCGCTACGCATCCCCCGGTCGAATCCAGGTCGGCTTGTTGGGGGCCGTGTGGAGCGCCAGCAGTGCTGCCAGCTTGAGGCTTTTTGGTGGACATGATCCAACCCTTTCATCAAACCAGCTTGTCGATATGACTGCTGGGCTGATAGGGGATTGAATACACGAAGGTTCTTTTGGACGACCATCTGAAATCGCGATTTCAGGTAGTTTTGAACTTGCGAAAATTCTGGTAGTGCATGCGGAGATTTTTACGGGCACCGGGGACGTCTTTGTAGACGTCCAGCGTGTGGACCATGAGCTGCTCAAGGTCATCGTCTGACAGATTGTTGAGTTCAAGCTCCCGCAGGACGTTGAAGGACAGCCTCATGGCTGACAGCCCTGCCCACTCCTTTTTGGACGGGCCCTTGAACGCGTTGCTCAACCGCCTGAAAAATGCTTTGTCGTTTCGTAATTCTGCTTTGGCAATGCAGTCTGCGACGCTGGGGCAGTTCACCACTGTTCGATCCACCTTGATGGCCTTGAACAGGCAATCCAGATCGTTGTTGTCGCGGACATCCTGGAGCAACGCCGACAGGCTACGCCCGTAAAGCAGAATGCTCTGCATAGTGCGGGTGACGGAGACGACCATACCCAGGCCGTGCTGCCCCTCTACGTCGGGGTGAAATTCATCTGACATCTCTTTGCCAAAATCGTCCAGGACACGCTGCTGCGGGTCAGGCGAAGATGCGACTTCCTGAACCCATTCAGTCAAGTTCATCGCATACATTGCCACCGACAGATGCAGGACGAACGGAAACTCGTAAACCCAGGCCCAACTGTAGCCCTCCGTCAGAAGCTCTTTCCACCGCTCCTCGGGAACCTCTTGCATTACCTTGTCCATCTCGTCGGCCTTGCGCTGGAACGTTGGCAACTGGTCCACGAAGCCGCGGAACTGGATCGGGGTGAGTTTTCCGTATTCCTTCGTCATTAGGCTATTGGTTCGACCGATACATCAATGTACGTTGTAACATTACGCGCCCGAACTGATACCCAGTGCGTGCGGCAAAGAAAGCAGACATGACGCTGAGATCAAGATTTTTTACATTCTTACGAGATCCAGTTTGGCAACTCATTGGCGTCCTCGTTGCCATTGTGGGTCTATGGGTCACCAATGCTAGCTCTTCGAAGGCCAATGCAGAGCTCTCAATTTATCATAATCAGAAGATCAACTTCGAGGAGTATCGGCTGCCTTCAGATCGCATCCGCTTGGTCCTGAATGGCAGCAATCAGGAACTCAGTCGAGCAGTCGTCGACTACTACACCATTACCAATAGATCAGACAAAGCAATAGTAGCTTCTGACTTCACTTCGCCGATTACGTTGCTCCAGGGTTCCCAGACTAAAAAACTGTTCCTCGTGGCGACATGCTCCACGAACCCGAGTGATCCGAAGAATACCGGCTCGAGAACACATGTAGCGCTCAGCTGGACCCAATCTGGAGGGAAATGGTTCGCGCAACCGGCACTTCTCAATCCTGGCGATTACTCCTGCGTGACCGTAATTTCTCAAGAGGCCGAGACATCCACGAAGAATACGGCACCACAAGACCGTTTTGTATGGGAAAGCCGGATTGTCAACATACAGCTGCGAACTTTCGACTCGGTTGAGGATTACGCCAAGACCCTTAAGTACGATTGGTCAGATTATTTGGGTGCTGACATCAATATGAGTGGCTACACGCCATACTGGTTTGCGGTTCTTCAGCTGCTCCTGTTCATTGGGACCGCCACGCTTGCTCGTGGGGCCGGCTGGATTTCGAGCTTTGCGCCCACCGACTTACTCAAGACAGCTGGAATAATGCTTCTTGCAACCGGTTCGGCTGAATCTTTGACGTCCATCTTCACTTACACCCGACTATCTACACTACACCCTGCAGTCGGGCTCTTTTTGATACTGCATATTGTGATCGTGCTAGCAATGAGCAGATCGGCCAAGAAGCTAAATAGGGCGATGCCCTAGAGTCGACAGACTTCGGCCTCGGCAACGTGACAATCTTGGCGAGCTTTGGCGAAACGTGACGGGCGAAGACGAGCCTAAGTCTTTGATAAATATGAGGTTTTATCCCCTCTTAATCCGTAGGTCGACAGTTCGAATCTATCAGGACCCACCACTTACAAGCCTTATAGGCACTAGCCCCGAAGCTACTTAATTGATAGCGCGGGGCTTTTTAATTTGCGGCTCTCCCTTCCGATGTAAGGGCGGATGTAAGACGATTTCCCAAATACGGTCCGGCACCAAACGAAAGAAAACCTGCACGCAGCGGGTTCGTTGGATGGGGTGATGGGTATGGAGTACGTTTTTCGGGGGCAAGGTCAGGTTTTATGGAGACCCTGCTGAAAAAGTTAGGGTTACGCTAAATCGGCAAAGTTGCTCGCACTAACCGTTGTCGGGCAGACCGTAAGAAGAAGCGACGTAAACGCGTCCTGGACGATTTCCAGGACTTTGAGATGACTTAATTCTGAATCTACGGAAATGAAGTAATGACCCATTACGCGTTTGTCGATGGGTAGCTTCACTCCAGGAATTCCGGCAAGTGCCGCTTTGTTGACCTCGGCAAGCATGTCTTCATTACAGCCCTGTAACACAAAACGATAGATGGACATGTGAACTTTTTCTTTCAGGTGCAATGACACCAAGGCAGTTTGAACAGTAGGCCAGTCTGCGTCCATCCCCCAAATGGGGGAGCATGTCGCCTGCCAACAACAGACAAATGAAAACCCGCGCGCAACGGGCCAAGTACGCACTGGAATCCGACATGAAAAAAGCCCGCAAGTTTTACAACTTGCGGGCTTTTTATATGTTTAGCTTAATCAGCGGTCTGTCTTGGCTGGCCATTTTTTTGCGTCACGTGGCACGAAAACTTTGCCACCATTGCCAGGCTTGGCAAATGAAGGTTTGCCAAACGCTGGTTTGCGCGCACCGAAGTCGCCACGAGGAGCGCCAAAATCACCACGGGGCGCACCACCGTCATTACGGGCACCAAAATCACCGCGTGGTGCTGGGCCGTCATTGCGGGAGCCAGCAAAACGGTCGTTGAAACCGCCTTTACGTTCGTAGCTGCGACCTTCGGGTTGACCGAAACCACCGCCATTATTGTTTTGATAGCCACCTGCGCCCGCATCACGGGGAGCGCCGGCGTTACGGTCTGAAAAACCGCCACGGCTGGCACCGAAACCACCGGAACGGCCACCACCGCCGCCGCCAAAATTGCCTCCGCGGGAATGGTTGTCGTTGCCGCCACGACCGCCACCACCACCGCCAAAACTGTTGGGACGTGAGTCAGGGAAACGTTGCTGCGGTTCCATTCCTGGAATGGTCTCACCCTTGAACTGGTGATGGCTGTGGAATTCAATGTCCATGATCTTGCGGCGATCGCGGAACTCGGCAAAGGTCACGGCAATGCCGTCACGCCCGGCGCGCCCGGTACGGCCAATGCGGTGGGTGTAATCCTCAGCCTTCATCGGCAGACCGAAGTTGAACACGTGGGTCACGGTGGGCACGTCAATACCGCGTGCTGCCACATCGGTCGCCACCAGAATTTGCACCTGGCCTTGACGCAGCGCCATCAGACGGCGGTTACGCAAGCCTTGGCTCAAAGCACCGTGCAATGCCACGGCGGAGAAGCCTTCTTGCTGCAGGTCGTTGGCCAAACCATCGCACTCGATTTGGGTGCTGGCAAAGACAATCGCCTGGTTGATGGTGGTGTCGCGCAACCAGTGGTCCAGCAATTTGCGTTTGTGCTGCGCGTTGTCAGCCCAGAACAGCTTCTGGCTGATGTTGGCGTGCTTTTCTTGTGGCGAATCGATTTGCAGTTTTTGCGGATCGCGCATGACGCGTGATGCCAACTGCTGAATACGCGGTGCAAACGTAGCACTGAACATCATGGTTTGCTTGCGCTGGATGGTCAACTGATTGATGTCAGCGAGGTCATCGGAGAAGCCCAGATCCAGCATGCGGTCGGCTTCGTCAACCACCAGGAATTGAACCTGGTCAAGCTTGATTTGCATGGAGCGTTGCAGATCCAGCAAACGGCCGGGTGTGGCGACCACGAGGTTGGCATTTTGTAGCTTGGCAATTTGCAACTGGTAAGGCATGCCACCCACGATGTTGGCAACGCGCAGACCACGGCAATGTTGAACCAGATCGATGGCGTCGTGTGCAACTTGCTGGGCCAACTCACGTGTCGGGCAAACGATCAGAGCGCCAGGGGCAGCAGGTGCGAAATGACGCGGATTGGTCGGATCTTTACGCTTGGCACGCTTGGGAGGTGCTTCGCCTTTGGCAGCAGCTTCGGCGACAGCTTGTTCGAAATCAGCCTTCTCTTTTGCTTCTGCTTGCGCCATTTGTGTCAGCAGGGTGTGCAACACGGGCAACAGGAAAGCGGCGGTCTTGCCACTGCCGGTCTGACTGGAGACCATCAGGTCGATAAAACGTGCCGACTCATCGGCTGCACCATGGCCTTGCATGGCAAGAGGAATGGTTTTCAGCTGAACTGTGGTGGGCTGGGTGAAGCCCAGGTCTTTCACGGCCTGGATCAATTCGGGGGCCAAGCCCAGAGCCAGGAAGCCGTTCGGAGCCTCTTCAACAGCTTCAACCACCTCAACAGTTTGAGTGGTCTCGGTTGCCTGGATAACGTTTTGCGTCATCTCGGCGGTGTCATTGGAAAAATTTTCGACAAGCGATGATTCGCCCGTCGCTTGGATAGCGTCAGTCATGAATTTACTCACACGCGAGCGCCGCAGGGTATGCGACTGCTCCGTCAATGGTTAAAAAACATCAACCATCAAACGGAACCTGCTCTGACTCACGAAGAGTTCAATCAGCGCTGGGGGCCCTTTTGTGTAATGCCGCTTATGCGAAACTACTTTGGACCCAGTGAATGAAGGGAGATGTACAAATATGCACTGCTGATTGCAGCGCAGCCTTGGATTATGGCATGAATTCGGGTTTCTACCTAATTTACTCAAGCTTGATGAAATGTTGGCGGTAGTGTTCAAGCTCGTCGATGGACTCATGCACATCGGCCAGGGCCGTATGGCGCTGCTGCTTTTTGAATGAGTTGTAGACCTCGGGCCGCCAGCGTTTGGACAACTCCTTGAGCGTGCTCACGTCCAGATTGCGGTAGTGAAAAAAAGCTTCCAGCTTGGGCATGTACTTTGCCAGAAAACGCCGGTCCTGCCCGATGCTGTTGCCGCACATGGGCGAGCCCTTCTTGGGCACATATCGGCTCAGAAACTCGATCAACTGCGTCTCAGCTTCCGCCTCAAAAACAGTCGAGGCCTTGACCTTGTCAATCAGGCCGCTTTTGCCATGGGTGCCTTTATTCCAGTTGTCCATCTTGTCGAGCAGTTCATTGGATTGGTGGATGACCAGCACCGGGCCTTCAATGCGGGATTCGAGCTTGGGTCCGGTGACGACGACCGCGATTTCAATGATCCGCTCAATCTCCGGGTCAAGGCCCGTCATCTCACAGTCAAGCCAGACGAGATTTTGGTCGGATTTGGCAAGCAATATGCCTGCAGGGGGGGTGTTCGTAGCGTCCATAGCCGGAATTGTCGCTGATGGCCTAAACTCGGGCGCCATGGCTGACTCGATTTCTTCTTTTCCCCTTTCATTGGTACTGACCTTTGCTTTTGCACTGACGCTGCTCGCAGGTCTGATATTGAAATTCTGGCTCAGCTCGCGGCAGATCCGCCATGTGGCGCAGCACCGCGCCGAGGTGCCGCCGGCCTTCGCGCACACCATCCTACTTTCGGCCCATCAGAAAGCGGCTGACTACACCATTACCAAAGCACGTTTTGGCATGCTGGAGCTGGCGCTGGGCACTGTCGTTCTGATGGCGTGGACGCTATTGGGCGGGCTCTCGGCGCTCAACCAGGTGCTGCTCGGGTGGCTGGGTGGTGGCATGAGGCAACAAGTGGCCCTGCTCGCAGCATTTGTGTTGATCAGTGGCCTGATTGATTTGCCGGTAACCCTGTACCAGACCTTCGTGATTGAGGAGCGCTTCGGCTTCAACAAGATGACGCTCAAGCTCTGGCTGCTCGATTTGCTCAAGTCCAGCCTGATCGGTGCAGTCATCGGCCTGCCGATTGCCGCGCTGATTTTGTGGATGATGGGCGCGGCTGGCAGCTGGTGGTGGCTGTGGGCTTGGGGCGTCTGGATGGGTTTCAATCTACTGCTGCTGCTGATCTACCCCACGTTTATCGCGCCACTATTCAACAAGTTTGCGCCACTGGAAGATGAAACACTCAAGGCCCGCGTAACGGCGCTGATGCAACGTTGCGGCTTTGCCGCCAAGGGGCTGTTTGTGATGGACGGCAGCAAACGCAGCGCCCACGCCAATGCGTACTTCACCGGTTTTGGCGCCGCCAAGCGCGTGGTGTTTTATGACACGCTATTGGCCAAGCTGTCAGCGGGCGAAGTGGACGCTGTGCTGGCGCACGAGCTCGGGCACTTCAAGCACAAGCACATCATCAAACGCATCGTTTCCATGTTTGCTTTGAGCCTGCTGGGCTTTGCCCTGCTGGGCTGGCTGGCAACGCAGACCTGGTTTTATGCCGGGCTGGGAGTGCAGCCCAATCTGAGCGCTCCCAATGACGCACTGGCGCTGTTGTTGTTCATGCTGGCCATCCCTGTTTTCAGCTTCTTCATCGCGCCGGTATTTGCCTATTTTTCGCGCAAACATGAGTTTGAAGCGGATGCCTACGCCGTGCTTCATACCAGCGGTCCGGACCTCGCCACCGCGCTGCTCAAGCTGTATGAAGACAACGCATCAACACTCACACCGGACCCGGTGTATGTGAAGTTCTACTACTCGCATCCACCGGCGTCCGAGCGTCTGGCACGGATGACCGCCTGAACACAGCGAACTACTCACGCCATGAACACCATTCTCAAGACAAAAGAGGCTCCAGCCCCCGCCAGACGGGCGCTGACAGCTACAGAAGTAGTAGCAAGTCTGGCTAACCTGGAAGGCTGGATGCTGACTGGCGATGGTGCCGCCGTGGCCATTGAAAAGACCTATGCCTTCGCCAACTATGACGAGACCATTTCTTTCGTGAACGCGGTGGCCTTCATCGCGCATCGGCAAGATCACCACCCGGATTTATCGGTGCATTTCAAGCGCTGCGTGGTGCGCTTCAACACCCATGATGTGGGCGGTATTTCAAGGACTGATTTTGACTGTGCGGCGCGGGTTGACGCGCTCCTGGCATGACAGCTCACCACAAGGCGAACAATTAATGGAACGCGCCAAGCTCGACCGCGGCCTGATCGTCGCCAACTATGGCCGCCACTTTCTGGTGGAGACGCCTGAGGGCAAGCGCCTGATCTGCCACTCGCGCGGCAAGAAAAGCCAGGGCCTGGTGGGCGATCGGGTCTTGTGGCAGGCCTCGCGCGACGAAGGCACCATCGAGAAAATCGAAGAACGCCGCAACGTGTTTTACCGCCAGGATGAAATTCGCACCAAGTCGTTTGCGACCAATCTGGACCAGATCCTGATCCTGATTGCGGCGGAACCCGAGTTCTCCAGCAGCCAGCTCTCGCGCGCCCTGATCGCGGCCGAGGCCGAGCACATCACACCCATCATCGCGCTCAATAAAAGTGATCTGGTCGAGCCCTTCGCCCGCGCCTGGGAGTGGCTGCGGCCTTACCGGCAAATGCATTACGGCGTGCTGCCGCTGTCGCTCAAGCAATCGGGTGACGTGGATCACGCCGAGCTTCTCAAGCTGCTGCACGGCAAAACGACGCTGGTGCTGGGGCCATCGGGGGCCGGCAAAAGTACCTTGATCAACCTGCTGGCGCCCGGCGCGCTGGCGCAGACCGGTGAAATTTCGCAAGCGCTCAACTCAGGCAAACACACCACCACCAGCACCACCTGGTACTGGGTTGACGCTGACAAGACCACGGCTTTGATTGATTCACCCGGTTTCCAGGAATTTGGCCTGAACCACATCGACCCGGCGCAGCTGGCAGCCTACATGCCGGACCTCAAACCGCATGTCGCCAACTGCAAGTTCTACAACTGCAGCCACCTGCATGAACCGGGTTGCGGCGTGATGGCAGCCGTCAAACCAGACGGAAGCCTGGATGGCATAAGCGCGAACCGATATAAAATCTATAGCGATTTATATGCCGAACTAAGCCAGGCCAGAAAGTACTGAGCCCAGCGCCTGAACCAGTTCATCGCATTGCGCTGGCGTGCCGATGCTGATCCTCAGGTACTGCTCGATGCGGGGTAATTTGAAATGCCGCACCAGCACACCGCGCGCACGCAGGGCGGCGGCGACAGCGGCCGCGTCATGCTGCGGATGCCGTGCAAAAACAAAATTGGCTTGCGACGGCAGCACCTTGAAACCCAAATCCTCCAGCGCCAGTACCAGCCCTTCCCGGCTGCTCATCACCGCCCGGCGCGTCTGCTCGAAGTAGGCCTGATCCTCAAAAGCAGCGACACCGCCGGCAATCGCCAAGCGGTCCAGCGGATAGGAGTTGAAGCTGTTTTTAACCCGCTCCAGTGCGTCGATCAGATGGGCCTGGCCACAGGCAAAACCCACGCGCAAGCCCGCCAGCGACCGCGACTTGGACAGGGTATGGACCACCAACAAATTGGGATATTGCGCAATCAGGGGAATGGCGCTGTCGCCGCCAAAATCCACATAAGCCTCATCCACCAACACAACACGCTGCGGATGCAGGCGCAGCAGTAGCTCCACCTGTTGCAGTGGCAAGCTAACACCGGTGGGGGCATTGGGGTTGGCAATCACCACGCCCGCCACAGTCGCACTGCCGGCACGGGCGTAGGCAGCGACGTCAAGACACATGGTTTCGGTCAAAGGCACCGTCTCAACCGGGATGTCGTAGAGACCGCAATACACCTTGTAAAAGCTGTAGCTGATGTCGGGCATCAGCAGCGGGCAGCCGTGCTGGAAAAAAGCAAAAAAGGCATGCGCCAGCACCTCATCCGAGCCGTTACCCACGAAAACATGCTGCACCGCCAAGCCGTGCTGCGCCGCAATGGCTTGACGCAGCGCCGTCGCTTCAGGATCCGGATAAAGTTGCAAGCCCTGCTGCGCCGCCGCCTGAATCGCCGCAATGACGCGCGGTGACGGTGGGTACGGGTTCTCGTTGGTATTGAGCTTGACTAATCTGTCGATCTTGGGCTGCTCACCCGGCACATAAGGCACGAGCCGACCCACCACGGGACTGCAAAACGAGGATTGCAAAAGAGAGTTAACTTCCATTTTTATAGCAGCTTACGCTTGCCCTGCCTGGGCTAGCAGTGTATTTAGCTTAAAAGCTAACCCAGCAAACGAGCCAGCGTCAAGAGCGCGAGCAGGACCATCCACATCACCACGGTGCGCCAAACCAGGCCAACGATGACCGCCAGATGCGCCAGTTCCGGTGTCTGCCCCGGCGCCGATTCACTTGGCATGTCCACCGGCCCCGGAGGCATGGTTGGTGCGCCATCGGCTGAATAAGCCGCCGTGCTGGCCGCGTCTCCCAATCGGATGTTCACGGCGCCAGAAGTCGCGGCCAAAATAATGCCATCGTTGTCCCCGGCGGAGCGCGGCTCGTAGTTTCGCCAGCCATCAATCGCTTCCTCAAAGCTGCCAACCACCGCAAAACTGATCGCGGTGATGCGGGCGGGCACCCAGTCAATGGCGGCCCACGCGTCAGCCGCGGTCTGCTGCAGGGCTTCACTGACAGGTTGATGCTGCGTTTTGCTCTTGTGCTGCCAGTAGCGGACGACAAATTCACTCAATCGGTACAGCACCGCACCCGCCGGGCCAAAACCAAAAGCCGCCAGCACCGAGAACCAGGCCAACACACCAAAGACATGGCGATGGGCCGCCAGCACCGAATGTTCAATCACGTGACGCACAATTTCGCTGCGCGGCAACTCGCTGGCGTCAATCAGCTGCCAGCTTGCCAGCAATTCGCGGGCGCGATTTTCGTCACCATCAGCCAAGGCATCCCGAATCTGGGTGAAATGGAAACTGAACTGCCTGAAACCCAGCGTGACGTAGAGCACCGCCACGCTCCATATCACAGCCACCGGCCAGCCCAGAAAAGCATCGAGCAGCCAGTAAATGACCAGGGCCGCCAAAGACGGGCCGCCCACCGCAAACCCCCAAGCCAGCCAGCCATGGAACGGCTTGCCTGCGTCAAAATTTTGGGTACTCCAGCGCACCCAGGCACGCAGACTCGCGTGAACCGGGTTGCCTCGGCCCAAAGGACGTGCCTGCTCCAGCAGCAAGGCAAAAAGCACAGAGATAAAGCTCATGCAGCAATCATAGCGGCACAGCGCTTCAGGCCGCCGACAGCAGACGGTAAAAGTTGCGCAAGATGCCCGCTGTGGCCCCCCAGATGAAGCGCTGCATCACATCATCCTGGTAAGGCATGGCGAACCATTCGCGCCGAACCCCTTCCCATTCAAAAGCATGACGCTGATGATGAGCGGGATTCATCAAAAATTCCAGTGGCACTTCAAAAACATCGGCCACTTCATAGGCGTTGGGGGTCAGTGTCAAACCCGGCTGCACCAGGGCAATGACCGGCGTGATGATGAAGGCCGATCCCGTCACGTAGTGTGGCAGCACGCCCAGCACCTGCACAAAAGCGGGGTCCAGTCCAATCTCTTCTTGCGCCTCGCGCAAGGCGGTGGCTGAGGCATCAGCATCGCCTTCGTCTGCTTTGCCGCCCGGGAAAGCTATTTGCCCGGAATGGGTTGACAGATGCATCGTGCGCTCGGTCAGCAAGACGGTCGGTTGTTCGCGCATCACGATCGGCACCAGCACCGAGGCATGCATCAGTGGCCGATCCAAAAATTGTTTCTCCGCCAGCAACTCGGGCGCCCACACCGGGAGCGAAGCGAAGCGTTGCCGCAAGGCCGCAGGCTGCAACGATGCCAATGGAACCGCCGGCAAATGTGAATCCACACTCTCAACCGGGATCTGACGCGGGTCGAAATGCGGCAACCTGGACAAAGGGGTATCAGGCGAATTAGACGACACGGTAAAGAATATGGGAAAGGATAGGCAACAAAAAAGCCGCCACAAGCATTAGCTGGGGCGGCTTTTTGACAAAACAGCTCGTTATACGGTTGCTGTCTTGATTTTCTTGGCTGGCAGTTTTTCTTTGATACGAGCCGACTTGCCGCTGCGATCACGCAAATAGTACAGTTTGGCACGACGCACATCGCCACGACGTTTGACTTCGATGCCAGCGATCAGCGGGCTGTAGGTCTGGAACGTACGCTCAACACCTTCGCCGCTGGAAATTTTGCGAACAATGAAGCCACTGTTGAGGCCGCGATTGCGCTTGGCAATCACAACGCCTTCATAGGCCTGCACGCGCTTGCGCGTACCTTCAACCACGTTGACACTCACAATGACCGTGTCACCGGGGGAAAATTCGGGAATGACTTTCCCAAGACGAGCAATTTCTTCTTGCTCAAGGATTTGAATCAGATTCATGATGGCCTCAAATGATCTTGGTCGCGCCAGTGTCGGAATGACACAAAAGTTTCGTTGTAAACACAATAAAACGGCCGGCTAGAGGATCGGTAAGCCTCAGATTATAACCCGACCACGAGTCAGACCTTAAACCTGGCGATCAGGCCTGTCGGGTGAGAAAGGCTTCGTCCGCAGAACTCAAGCGCCCGGCCTGTCGCGCCTGGGCAATCAACTCCGGCCGCAGGCGGGCGGTGATCGCCAGCCGCTGCTCGCGCCGCCAACGCTCAATCTGGGCGTGGTGCCCCGACAGCAGCACTTCCGGCACCGCCCGGCCCGACCAGCTCTCCGGACGGGTGTAGTGCGGGCAATCCAGCAAACCATCCAGGGTGGGATTAAAACTGTCCTGCTGGTGGCTGTCGGCCGTATTCAACACACCCGGTTGCAGGCGGGCTACCGCATCCAGCAAGGCCATGGCGGCAATTTCGCCGCCCGACAGCACAAAGTCCCCGAGGCTGATCTGCTCCGTGACATGTTCATCGATAAAACGCTGGTCAAGCCCCTCGTAGCGGCCACAAATCAGGACGGCACCCTGGCTGTCGGCCCACCGCTCCACCATGGCATGGTTGAGCGGCTTGCCTACAGGCGAAAACAGCACCACCGGTACGGCGTCAGTTCGCTCTGTCTGGATACTTTTCAGGCATTGGGTCAGGGGTTCGGCCATCATGACCATGCCAGGACCGCCGCCAAAAGGGCGATCATCCACACGCTTGTAATTGCCTGCGGCAAAATCGCGCGGGTTGGCTAGTCTGACATCGACCTGTCCGGACTCGAACGCGCGTCGTGTAATGCCGCTGGTCAACAGCGGTGCGAATAATTCGGGGAAAAGCGTGACGATGTCGAACCGCATACGGTCACACTCAAAAATCGGGCTGCCAGTCCACCAGAATACGCCGACCGGGCAAATCAACGTCGTCGACATAGACCGACACAAAAGGGATCATTCGCTCCTGCGTCTTGCCATCCTGTTCGTAGTCCATCACCAGCACGGTTTGCGCACCGGTGGAGAGCAATTCCTTGACCATACCCAGCGCCACGCCCTCGCGATTGACAACATTCAATCCAATCAAGTCGACCCAGTAGTACTCGTCTTTTTCAGCCGTTGGAAAACTGGAGCGGGACACGAAAATGCGGGCCCCACGCAAGGCTTCGGCCGCCGTACGATCATCGACGCCGCGCGCTGAAGCGACGACCGTATTGGAGTGAACCTTGGCTTCCGTGATGGCCAGTTTTGCAACGCCGGAAAAGGTTTTGGCCCCCCTCTCGGACGGCATTAGAAACCAGCGCTTGGAAGAAAAAAGCGCCTCGGGATCGGCGCTGTGCGGCAGGACTTTGAACCAGCCTTTGATGCCCCAGGCATCGGCGATGCGCCCGACTTCAATGGCATCCGACGGCAGGTCGGCGGCTTCAAGGCCAGGCAGCATCACAATACAATCAAGCCGCTTTTTTGGCAGCTTGAGCAATCAGACGTTCCACGGTGGGAGATGCCTGAGCGCCAACGCTTTTCCAATGGGTCAAGCGGTCCTGTGCAATGCGGATGCTCTCTTCATTGGCAGTCGCAATCGGGTTGTAAAAACCGATGCGCTCAATGAAGCGGCCGTCACGACGGGTGCGCTTGTCAGCAACGACGATATTGAAAAATGGGCGTGCTTTTGCACCGCCACGGGCGAGTCGAATGACAACCATGATTTATCCTTTGGGTGGCGGAGTTTTAATTCCACTATTTAATTCAGCATTTAATCCAGCGTTTGAGACACGCGACATGGCCACCCGGCCAGCGACACACTGGGTAGCCTTCTATTATAACGTTTCCTATTTTTATGCCCATTATTCGCCCCAGCCGTCCCGAAGACATCCCGGCGATTACCGCCATTTATACCGACCATGTGCTTAACGGCACCGGCACTTTCGAGCTTGAGCCCCCCTCAGAGGCTGACATGGCCAACCGCCGTGCGGATGTGCTGTCCAAAGATCTGCCTTACCTGGTGGCGACCGACGGCAACAAGGTGCTGGGCTTTGCTTACTGCAACTGGTTCAAGCCACGCCCGGCCTATCGCTTCTCGGCTGAAGACTCGATCTACCTGGCACCTGACGCCCAAGGCCTTGGCCTCGGGCGGGCTCTGCTGACGGAGCTCGCCGTGCAAGCGGAAAAAGCTGGCATCCGAAAATTGATCGCAGTCATTGGCGACTCGGCCAATGCTGGATCCATCGGTGTCCACCGGTCGGTCGGATTTTCCCACGCCGGTGTACTCAAATCCTGCGGCTGGAAATTTAATCAATGGCGCGACGTGGTCTTGATGGACAAGGCCCTGGGCCTGGGCGACACCAGCGCCCCGCAACCATAATTGGCATTCATGAAAAACAAAACTATCGCCGCGTGGCTGGTCTTCATCGGGGGTCCATTCGGACTGCATCGTTTTTATTTGCAAGGAATGGGGACCCGCTGGGGTGGCTGCTGCCATTACCCACCGCCCTGGGCCTGTACGGCATTGAGCGGGTGCAACAGAATGGATTGGACGATCTGTGGGGCTGGCTGTTGATCCCGCTGCTGGGTTTTACCATCGCCGGCTGCGCCCTGACCGCCATCGTCTACGGTTTGATGTCGCCCGAAAAATGGAACGCCCGGTTCAACCCGTCGTCACCGCCGGATGCGGCACCCGGCAACACCAACTGGCTCACCATTGGCGCGATTGCATTGGCGCTGCTGGTTGGCACCACGGTGCTGCTGAGCAGCATTGTGTTCAGCTTTCAACGTTACTTCGAGTCCCAGGCCGAGGAAGCGCGCATCATATCCCAATGGAATATGCTTGTAGCCCGCATTCAGCGGGCGTAGCTTGCTATATTTTTTATAGTATTAAAAAATCAGCAAACTGACCCAGTAGGCCATCGCAGCGACCAGCGCACTGGCCGGAATCGTGAGAATCCAGGCCCAGATGATGCTGCCGGCGATACCCCAGCGCACGGCGCTGGCGCGCTGGGTCGCCCCGACACCCACGATAGCCCCCGTGATGGTGTGCGTGGTCGAGACCGGAATACCAAGAATTGCGGCCGTGAAGAGCGTGATGGCGCCCCCCGTTTCGGCACAAAAACCGTGCACTGGCTTGAGCTTGGTGAGCCTTTGTCCCATGGTCTTGACAATGCGCCAGCCGCCAAACAAGGTGCCCATGGCGATGGCCGTATAGCAGCTCAACACCACCCAGGTCGGAGGTGATTTATCTCCGACGGCGGCGTAGCCGGTGGCGATGAGCAGCATCCAGACAATGCCGATTGTTTTCTGTGCATCATTGCCGCCATGGCCCAGACTGTAAGCGCCGGCCGACACCAGTTGGAGACGGCGAAACCACCGGTCAACGCGGCTGGGGGTGCTGCGGCGAAAAAGCCAGGAAACAGCAATCAGCATGAGGGATCCCAGCAGGAATCCCATCAGGGGCGACACAAAGATGAAAACCACGGTCTTCATCAAGCTGGCGAACACCAGCGCCGAAGCGCCTGCCTTGGAAATGACGGCCCCAACGATGCCGCCGATCAGCGCATGCGACGAACTGCTGGGAATGCCGTAATACCAGGTAATGAAATTCCAGCTGATGGCGCCCACCAGCGCGCCAAAAACGACGTGCACGTCCACCACGCCAGGCTGGGCCAGGCCTTTGCCGATCGTTGCCGCCACGCCAAATTGGAAAATAAAAATCGCAACGAAGTTAAAGATCGCCGCAAAAAGTACCGCCTGCCCCGGCTTGAGAACGCCGGTGGACACTACGGTGGCAATCGAGTTGGCCGCATCATGAAACCCGTTCATGAAATCGAACAGGACGGCGAGCACCACCAGCAAAATCACCACCCACAACCCCAACTGAACCGATGTCATGACGATGAAGCCTCAGGAATTCTCGAGGACGATGCCCTCGATGACATTAGCGACGTCTTCGCACTTGTCGGTAATGGTCTCGAGCAATTCGTAGATCGCCTTGAGTTTGATGAGTTCCCGCACATCGGGTTCTTCGCGAAAGAGCCGGCTCATGGCACTGCGCAGGATACGGTCAGCATCAGACTCGAGCTTATCGATCTCCTCACAGGTTTTCAGGGCCGCTTCGGCCGTCGCCGGATCGGCAATCTTGGCCAACAGTTTCACGGCATCACGCACCCGCTCGCAGCATTTCACGCTGACGTCGGTTAGGCGCACAATCTCATCCGTCATGTGGTGCACGTCATACAGCGCCATGGTCTCGGCCGAGTCCTGAATCAGGTCGGCGATATCGTCCATGGTGTTGATCAGCGAATGAATCTGCTCGCGGTCGATCGGCGTGATGAAGGTCTTGTGGATGGCTTTATTGACTTCATGCGTCACCCGGTCGGCCGCGCGCTCGGCATTGTCGACGTCCTGATTGAATTTTTGGCGCAGGACCGGATCACTGTAATTGGCTACCAGTTTGGAGAACGCCTGGGCCGCCTCCACAATCCGGTCAGCATGCTGGTTGAACATTTCAAAAAAATTGCCTTCACGCGGCAGCAACTTGGCAAACAGCATCGTTCACTCCAGGGAAAATTTATCAGTCAGATGACGGTTCGGGAATACCCTAAAGTGTAACCGCCGCCCTCACGCATGCAGGCCGCTTGGGGAGAAATTACTCAGGCACTGCGAAAGATGAAATAGACCGCGCCCACCATGCAAAACGCGGCCCACAGGTAGTCCAGCTTGAACGGCTCCTTGAGGTACAACATGGCAAACGGCACAAACACGGCGAGGGTGATGACCTCCTGCACGATCTTGAGTTGCCCGACACTGAAACCGGCTTGCTGAAAACCAATGCGGTTGGCCGGCACCTGCAGCGCGTACTCAAACAGCGCAATGCCCCAACTCACGAGTGCCGCGATATACCACGACGCGGTGGCCAGGTTTTTCAGGTGCCCGTACCAGGCAAAGGTCATGAAGACATTGCTGCCGACCAGCAACAAAACCGTCTGCAGGGACAGGGGGATGGATTGGAACGCGTTCATGGCGTGAATTATCCCGTACCACTCATCCCTGCCTGATACGAAAAAGCGCCACGCAACCTTGTCATTGCGGGGATCATTTTTTGTTTGAACGCCCAGTGGCGCCGCCAAAAAAAGGGGGTGAACTCGTCACCCCCTTTTTCGTAGCAACCATTCGCTGAATGGTCGATGGTCACACACTAGCGTGCAACACCACACTAACGATCACGTTCAAGGATCAAATCCAGCGACGGTTCACTTTCTGTTGCAATCCCCGGTTGGATGACGGGCAGATACTGGCGAAGGAGCTGCACGCGCCAGACAAGCTTGTTTTCCATAGGGATGCTCCCGCTTTTGGCGGGAACTTCCCCGACCGATGGCAAGGCATGGCGCTTGCCATCGGGTGCGTCAACCACCCAAGCACCGCCAGGTAGCCTCAGCAGGCGAGCCTTGCCAACCAGCCAGGTGCCAGATCGCGCCCGCTCCAACTCTATTTGGAAGGGCTCCGTTTCATTGCCCTTGGAGCGCTCTGTTCTGGTGGTGGGCCCAGCCGGGTGGAGGTCACGTGTGACGACCACCCGCTCTTCTGGCGCAGCAGCCTGCCCCTGCAAATAGGCTTGTGAGGGCTGCATGCAGCCCATCACCAGCACAGGCAGGCACAAGGCCACGGGCTTCAATTTAGTGAACATGGCGCAATTCTTGGAAAAAACTGGCCGGTGGTGAAAACTCTTGGGCTGCGGGTTGCCTGTCATTGCTCATCGGGTCAATGGCAGGTTTAACCTGGGTTGCAACCAGTGAATTGCCTGAATTGGATCCGGCGTAACGAGTAAATGGCAAGACAAGATTTCCCCAGTCGTTGTAATCGGTCAACGTTGTAATGTAGCCATCCCCATTCAAATCACTTGATTGTGATGTGGCGGTGAATGTTCCATCCTGGTTCCAGTCTGCGTAGGCAGATGCTGAACCACCACGGCCAATATTGTTGCTTTCAAGAAGGTTGGTTTCATCCAAAGAGGTACCGCTGCCATCGGAATAATCCATGATGAACTGTGATGGCAGGCCGCATGGAGAATTGGCAAGGCTGCAAAGTGTTGGTGTCCCATCGCCTTTTTGATTTCTCCAGCGTTGGTAGGCCGTGCTACCTGCAGGGTTGGCATCCAAACCATTCAGTTGGTACATGTAGTTCATGATGCTCCAATAATTTGGCTTGTAGTTGGTGCTTTCATTGCCGCCATGCTGCAGATTTAAATTGTGTCCCAATTCATGCATGATGGTAGAGGCCTGCTGATTGGTCAGTTGGTTCAATGCTGAACCCGCAGTTGTGGTAAATCCCATCTCGTTATACACAAGTGCCCTGAGTCTGAAGTTCCCTTGAGAACCTAATTCCAGCGGCGAAGTCAAGAATACGCTGCATGCCCAGCCAGATGGTCTTGACTCCGGGCTCAGCATCACCTTTTCGAGCCAGAAATCCCCCCAGCCTGGCAACCAAGCGCACCACCTCATTGAGTGTGGGCGCGTTGTCCGGCAGTTTCTTCTGATTCAAGATGTAGGCGGCCTTCCACTCATCAGGCTCGAACATCAGTTGGGCATCCAGATCGGGGCAATTTCGCCCCAAACGCATCAATCGGGCGAGGCGCCAGGCAACCACCATGTACAACACCAATGCACGTTCAATCCGGTCAATGCAGCCCAACTGCAGAGCCTCAACCAGACAGCCATTTTTGAGCACGTGAAAGAACATCTCAATCTCCCAACGCGAGCGATACCAGTCGATCATTTTTGCAGCCTGATTCAGCGTTGCAACTGGCAAATTCGTCAGTAGTCGCCACTCCACTGCCTTGTCACCATCGGGCGGCTCGGTTTGTGGCCTGTACAAAGCCTCTTTTGCCATCGGGTAGCGATAGCGTTTGCGCCCACACCTCTTGCACCACTTCACGCGCACGTTGGCCTTGACGCTGGGGTAGGGTAAAACGGATTTCACCCAACGATTCGCCCTCTGTCACTCGGCTCCACAGTTTGTCGCCACCGCTTAAGGTGCGGTTGTGTTTGGAGCGCAGCAACCAGTCCACCGGGGTATCCAAATCACGTGCGCGAACCATCAAGGCCATGATGTCAGCCTCCCGGTCCGCCAGGTACACCAGTCGGGTCGTAGGCAGTTGCTCTGCCATCTCGGCCAAGCGTTCGTAGCCTTCGATCCAGCGCACACCCTCCTTGATGCCAGCACGGTGGCCGTCTTTATCCTTGAGTTCGCGGGCCCACATCCAGGCGTCGATGACGCCCAGTGGCTCACGCGAGGTGGACACGGCATAGGTGGGGTGCGCGTACATGCCACGTTGGGCCTCGTAGCTCAAGGGGCCCAAGCCGCTCGCCACCTGCCCGTTGAAGTCGAGCTCGGTGGTGTCTTGAATGCACAAGACGACGTCATGGGCGGCCATACGGGTCACCGAGTTTTGGATGTGGGGCGCCAATATGGCGGGCCACTCGACTTCTTCGTTGTTAAAGAAATGGTAGGCGCCAATGGTGTCAGCCCAGTCACCACAGGCACCGGGGATGCTGGCTGTGGGTTTGGCACTCAACTTCTCCATCAGGCGAATGGCTCTCCGATTGCATCTGGGGTCTCCCAGATCAAGACTTTCAAATTCCGTGGCAGCCCAACTCATTTTTGTTCTTTGCTATGAAATATGTAGCTTAACGTATGGGCGCACTTGTGTATAACGAGATGCCTCTGACCCCGTGCAGTTGCAACACATTTTTAGCCAGATCGATGCCAACTTTTGTAACCTTCATATCGGACGCTCCTGTCTGTTCAAGTGGTTGATTCGCATCTCCACTTTGGCACATTACGATGCCGTTTAGGTGGGAGCGTCCATCCCATTGCTTACCATGGTTTCGTGACCCGTTTCGCCGAGCTGTTTCCCTTGCTCAGCGGAAGGCTCGAGCCGCCGGCACCTTCCACCTGAATCACAACGCCCTTGACGTTGCCCGGCTTCACATTGAGGCGGTCCCTTGCAATCGCGAGGCCCAGCAGCGTGATGCTCCGGTCATCCATGGCCGCCTTCACCACAGGAGACACCTTGACTACCAGCACATCCTCCTGCGACACGCCGACCGTGATCGTGCTCGCACCACTGGGGAGACGATAGTCCACCGTCACGTAGCGCATGGTCGCCGGATTCAGGCTTGGCATCGTCGTCACTTCTGCGGAAGCTGCAGAGACCTTCAGCGACTGGCCCTGCTCGACGAGCGTCAAGGCGCCCCCCGGGACCACCGTATCGCCGCTCTGGCTAAACAACAGGATGACGGAACTACGCGCCACGTTGTCGTTTACACCGCCGGCTAGGTCTGAACCTTCGCTGCCGTTGCCTTTGTCTCCGCTTTTGCTACCACCGGCCGCGCCGAACTTCAGCGTTGTACTATCGCCATCGCTCACGAATTGCACTGCCTGCACACCGCGTCCACCGCCGATGTCAAGAAGACCGCTGTTGCGAGCGGCGCCCTCGCTGCTATCGCGATCCGCACTGGAGCCCGTGCCCTTGTCGCCTGTTCCTGCATTGACCGCGTCGTTATTGTCGGCCCGATTGCCGGAGGTACCCGATACCTTGTTGTTTGTGCCCGAACCGCCGGCGCCGGTCTTCGGTGACTGCTGATCGTTCTTCTTCATGCCTTCGCCGCCAGACTTGCCATCGTACCGGTTGCCGAGCGTGTCCGAGACTTTGTTGCTGTCGCTATTGGAAGCGCCGGTGCCGTCCACCTCTCCACCAGCATTGCCTGTATTTTCGCCTTTTCCTTGACTGCCCGAGGCCTTGCTGCTGTCGCCGACCCCGGACTTGTCACCCTCGCCAGACTTGTTGTCGATCTTGCCTTCGCTGTCAATAGTCTTCGAGTTGTCGTCCGGTTTCTCGCCGCCGGCGTTGCCGACGCCCTTGTCGTTGCCCTGGTTGCCCAGCGTGCCCGAGACCGTGTTGCTGTTGCAGTCGGAGTTGCCGGCATCGGCTGAATTATCGCTGCCAGCGTTCATTGCGCCCCCGGTACCGGTCGACGTACCACCGGAATTGGGCGTGATAACCGGTGGCGGATTGAGCGCCGAGTTACTATCGCCCGTCAAAATCGACGGACCCGACGAGGTCGTCGAAGTTGCCGCTGCCGGAGGTATATAGTCGGGAAGCGGCGTGATATCGGCCGTAACGCTGCCTGTGGCTACCGCGACAGTGTAGTTGCCGGCGTCGCCGCCGCTCAGGCCGACGCTGGCAACAGCGACCGGCTTGGCAATACCGACAGCCGGATCGCCGAAGGCCGCCGTGCGATTGATCGTCAGCACATCGTTCGCAATCCTGTCATCGTTGCTGGTGACCGTCGCCGCTGTGGTGCCGTCATACACCTTGTTTTGCCCGGTGAAAGAAACGTGCAGGGTGCGAGGCGTGATCACGCCTGTGGTATCGGCCACGTAGGTGATATCGTAGTTGCCCGTCACATCCGCATTGGCGCTGTCCTTGATGGTCAGGCCGCTGGCATTGACGGTCTTGCCGCTGCCCGCGTTCTTGTCGGCGAATGACGGAGTGGCGGCGGTATTCACCACTTCGCCCGCGGAGGCGCCGGCCAGTGCGCCGACCGTGGCGTTGCCACTTGCGGCAGTGGTGCCGTCGTAGGTCTTGCTCGCCGATGATGCGGTCACTGTCAGCGCAGCCTTGTTGATGATACTGCTCGTGTTGTCGTCCAGCGTCACCGTGTAGTTGCCGCCGCCATTACCGTCGCTGATCACGGTGCTACCGCCGATGATGACCCGCTTGTTGCCGATGCCGGCATTCTTGTCGGCAAAGGCGTAGGTCAGGCCGCTGGCGTCGAGGGCGTCGCTGCCGAACAACTGGCCGCTGACAACAGTTCCGCTGCCAGTGGCCGCCGTCGTGCCGTCGTAGGTCTTGACCACGTTCGAGGTCGATACCGTTACAGCCGCCTGGTTGATGACGCCTGTGGTATCGGCCACGTAGGTGATATCGTAGTTGCCCGTCACATCCGCATTGGCGCTGTCCTTGATGGTCAGGCCGCTGGCATTGACGGTCTTGCCGCTGCCCGCGTTCTTGTCGGCGAATGACGGAGTGGCGGCGGTATTCACCACTTCGCCCGCGGAGGCGCCGGCCAGTGCGCCGACCGTGGCGTTGCCACTTGCGGCAGTGGTGCCGTCGTAGGTCTTGCTCGCCGATGATGCGGTCACTGTCAGCGCAGCCTTGTTGATGATACTGCTCGTGTTGTCGTCCAGCGTCACCGTGTAGTTGCCGCCGCCATTACCGTCGCTGATCACGGTGCTACCGCCGATGATGACCCGCTTGTTGCCGATGCCGGCATTCTTGTCGGCAAAGGCGTAGGTCAGGCCGCTGGCGTCGAGGGCGTCGCTGCCGAACAACTGGCCGCTGACAACAGTTCCGCTGCCAGTGGCCGCCGTCGTGCCGTCGTAGGTCTTGACCACGTTCGAGGTCGATACCGTTACAGCCGCCTGGTTGATGGTGCTGGTGCTGTTGCCGGCGAGCGTGATCGCGTAGTTGCCGCCACCGTTGCCGTCGGCGACGGTGAGCGAGTCCAGCGTTACAGTCTTGTTGCCGGTGCCGGCATGACGGTCGTCGTAGCTGATCGTGGCCGCGCTGAACGAGTCACCGGCCACGCCGAGTTGGCTGGAGAGTGCTGCGACGTCGCCCGTGTTAGTGATGTAAGCGGACGTGCCGTCGTAGGTCTTGGTGACATTGCCCGCGGTAATCGTCACCGCCTTGGGCGTGATATCGCCCCTGCCGACGTAGTTACCCACGCCCAGGGTGTAGTTGCCGGCGTCGGCGCCGGTAAGCGTGAGAGCGGCGAGATCGGCCGTCAGCGTTTTTCCGGTACCTGCATGGCGCGTGTCGAAGGTCGCGGCGCCGCTGGCGCCTGTAACGACGTCAATGCCGACCACATTGACGGTATCGACCGCGAGCGTCGCCGACGCTAGATCGGTACTGCCATCGTATACCTTGCTGCCGGTCAGGCTGGACAAGGTGAGGCCGCGCTTGGCAATGTTCGCCGTGGTGGCAGCCGTCGTGCTGACGAGCGTGTAATTGCCGGCATCGACGCCGTCCAGGGCGATGCCGTTCACCGTGACCGCCTTGTTGTCGCCAGCGTTCTTGCCGGAGTCAAATACAGCATTGGTATAGGTGTAGCCCAGATGATCGCCGAGGATGTAACCGCTACCGGCCGTGCCGGCAGCGGCAGAACTGCTCGCACCCAAGGCAGCGGTCGCTACATCGGTTGCGTCGTAAGTTTTGTTTACGCCGGTGGCCGCAACGGTAATACTGCGCGGCGTAATGCTGGCGGTGTAAGTCGGGAGGCTGGAGGGCAATACATAATCCGTGTTGTCCACGCCCAAGCCACTCAGGGTCACCAACTTGTTGGTGCCGACGTTCTTGTCGTCGAATTGCGCGCCGGACGAGCCGGTGAGGTTGACCGTGTCGCCGTTTACGACGTTGCCGACATTGAAGCTCGGTGCCGTCGTGAATGTGGCCGCGCTGGTTCCATCGTAGGTTTTATCCGCCACGGTACCGCCGCCGACAGCCAAGCTCAGGGTACGCGGCGCGACGATGATCTGACTGCTGTCGCTGAGGTTAACGTAGTGGGTACCGTCGTTGTAACTCCAACTCGAAGTGCCGCTACGGCTCATGGTCGGCAACCCCTGGAAGACGCTGTTAACACCGAGACTGCCGGTGGCGGTCATGTCATAGGTGCCGACATGCCCGGTCCCGGCAGCACCGGCGGAACTCAAGGTCAACGAGGAAACGTCCAGCCAGGTGGGCTTGGGATCGGAGAACTCCGCGAAGGGCATGGTGCCCGAGGCATAGACAATGGAGGTGTTGTCGGCCGTGGTCAGCGTAACGGCATCGCCGTAGGTCTTATGCACGTCGATGACGCTGATCGTCACCTTGTTCGGGTCATAGCCTGGGATGGCTGAGGCTTGCACCTTCAACACGTAGCGGTTACCGGTTTGCGTGATAGTGGCCGGTATGGCAGTTGAGATGCTGCCCCCGCGGTTTCCCTGCCAGAAGTATCCGGTGCCGTATATCGCCTCGTTGTAGCTTTTCAGACCACCGAGCACATCGCCGTTGTTGTAGGGATCATTGGTGAAGACCAGCCAGCGGGACGTACTGTCGCCGGTGAGTTTGATGGCGCTCACCCCCGCGTTGTTAACGAACTTGCTGGAATTGTCGCCGACAATAAGTGAAACCGAATTCCCCGAACCACTGGCCGTGATTGTCGTACCCGCATCGAGAAACAGGTTGCCAGAAACGCCTGCGCTGCGACCGCCGGCGACCGCTATCAGGCTGCGTAAATTGGCGCTGCCAAAGTGAAGATCATTCTTGGCTGTAATCTGCACGTCGCGACCACTGGTCACGCTCACCGCGCCGGTAAAGTCGTTGTTGATGTTCGACCCACCCAGGGTAATGTCGCTACCGGCGGAAAGCGTTGTCGTCCCAGCTACGGTGAGAATGTCGCTGGAATTCTGCTGGGAGATGGCCCCCACAGCGGTCAGGTTCAGATTGCCGGAGAGCGCAAGGTTGTACAGCACCAGATCGTTGGCGTCGCGCAGCGTCAGGCTGTGGGCGCTGCCTGTTACCCGACCTGTGAAATCTGTGCCCGAGTAATCGAGATTGACGTCGTGGCCTGCGGCATTAAGCGTGGTCGCGCCGCCCACCGTCAATGCCCCGACGGCGGTCACGTTGCCGCCCACAGTGAGATTGAGATTGCCGGAGAGCGCCAGTGCTCCCACATTGATGCCCTGCACATCGGTCAGCGTCAGATTGGCGGCCGTGCCATTCACGGCGCCGAAGCTGTTGCCGGCATCGCTAAGGGTTACATTCTGTCCACTCGCCGCTAACTTGAGTGAGGCAGCCGTGGCGGCTCCGCTTTGAGTGATGGCGCCGCCCGCTCCAAGCGACAGGGTGCCGCTGACGACGTTGGTCGCCCCCAGTACATAGCCGCCCGTACTGCTCAGGTAGACAGAACCATTGTCTGTGATGTTGGCCGAAACCGTGGATGCCACGAAATCGATGGCGTTGCCGCCGGTGCCGCCAATGTTTCCATTGGCCTGCAAGTTGAGCGTACTGGCTGTGATTATGTTGTTGGTGGTATTGCCATCGGTAATTGCACCCGCCTTGAGGTTGAGCGTGTTTCCAGCCAGACCAATCGCGCCACCGATAGTCATTATTCCTGTGCTGTCCGCCCGGCCGATGGTGATATTGCTCGGCGTATTGCTGGCGAAGGCCGATATCTCGCTGTCCTGCAGTGTCAATTGCCCTGCGATTTCCGTGGTGCCGCCAAGGGTGATGCCGCGCGTCGCCGTGGATGTCTTCAAGGTCAGCGCACCCGTGGTGCCGAAGGCATTATTGCCGGCATTGGCGTTGATCACCATGTTGTCCGCCGTCACCGTGATGGCGCCGCTGCCGCTGGCGATGTCGATGTTGGCGTTCTGGGTGTAGGTGCCGGTGCCCGTATCGATGCTCACCGCGCCGTTACCGGCGCTGGTGGTGATGTTGGCGCTGACGGTGGTGGCGGTGTTGCCGTTGCTGAAACTGAAGCCGCCGCCGGCCGTGATGCCGGCCAGGTTGCTGATGACGTTGGTCTGGGTGCCGAGGTTTAGCTGCGAGTTCGTGCCGGCCAGGATGGCCGTCAGTGTGCCGGCGGTGACGGCGCCGCTTTGCGTCACGCTGCCGCCCGTGCCGGTGGTCGCCAGCGACAGGGTACCGCTGCCGACATTGGAAGCTCCCAGGGCATAGCCTGCCGTCGAGGTCAGGTAGGCGCTGGCATTGCCCGTGGTATTGGCCGACACGTTGCTGGCAACGAAGTCGATGGCGTTGTTACCCGTGCCGCCGATAGCGCCGTTGGCCAGCAGATTGAGCGTGCTGGCGGTGACGATGCGGATGGTGGTGTTGCTATCGGTGATGCTGCCGGCGTCAAGGTTAACGATCTTCCCCGTCAGATCGACGGCGGCGGCGAGGGTCATGGCGCCGGTGCCGTCGCTGCGACCGAGGGTGACGGTCGATGCGCCGCTGTTCTTGAGGTAGCCGATCTCGGTTGCGCTGAGATCAAGGCCCGTGCCTCCGTTGTAGGTGTTGGCGGAAGCCAGCGTCATTGCGGTGGATAGGGTCTTTGGCCGCAGGGTCAGAGCCCCCGTGGTCTGCAAGGGATTGCTGCCGGTATTGGTATTGAACGCCACACTGTCGGCGGTGATGCTGATATCGCCGCTGCCGGCGACGATGTCGAAATCGTTTTGCGTATAACTGGCGCCGGTGATACTCACGCCCTGGTTGTGGGTGGTGATGTTGCCGCCGACGGTGACCGCTCCGGCGGCGTTCAGGGTCAGTGCGCCGGAGAGACTCCCGCTGCCGGCATCCGTAACGGCGCCGGCTACGGTGACGGTGCCGCCGGCACCGCCCGCAATGAGTGTCAGCGCATCGGAGTAGGTCAGCCCGCTGACGGCGATGGCACCGGTCTGGCTTGCCGAGCCGATGGTGATACCACTGAAACCATCCTTGAAGTTGCCGGCTGTGCCATTCCAGAAGGCACCCTGGCCGAGTTGCAGGTGGGTGGCGTTGGCCGTGTAGGTGCCGAGGTCGATCAGCGTGCTCGCCGTCTTGGTCTGGAGGCTCAGCGCGCCGGTGGATTGGATCGCCAACGAACCGAGCGACATGCTGTCGTTGCTGAAGCTGAGGTTGGCGCTGGAGCTGCCGCCGTTGGCCGCGCCGAGGAAGCCTGCGCCGAGCGCGCTGAAAGCGACCGCGCTGGAGCCGCTGCCCCCGCTGCTACCACCGCCCCCATTGCTCGCATAACATTTTTGGAAGCCAAAAGTGCCGCAACCACCATTGGTAGAGCCACCGTTGCCGCCGCCACCTCCGAATCCCCCCGTACCGGCGGCACCGCCTGCGCTGACGAGACCAATCGTTCCGGAATTGGCTGCTACGGTTGCACCACTGCCAAGGACAAATCCGCTGCCGCTGGTACCGCCGTTTCCTCCAGCGCCGCCGCTACCGCCGCCTCCGGCACCATTATTGGAATAGGTGTTGTTACTCCCGTTTCCCCCGTTACCGCCATTACCACCCGTTCCGCCCTTGCCGCCAGTCCCGGTTGTCGCGATCGTGCCCGATGTGGCTGTTACGGTGGACGCGCCGACAGCGATCCCGCTGCCGCCTGTGCCGCCCACGCCACCAGCGCCACCGGTGCCTCCGTTATACCCCCATGAACTGGTGGCACTCCCACCTGTACCACCCGTGCCGCCGCTACCGCCATCACCGCCGGTTCCGGTCAGCGCAACACTGGCGCCCGTGATCGCCGCCGTGTTGGCCAGGTTGATACCGTCGCCGCCAACGGCGCCGGCCGCACCCGTACCGCCGGCCATACCGGTGCCACTTCCGTCCACGCCGCCACCCGCACCGTTCGCTCCGTTGCCGCCCTTGCCGCCGATACCCGTCACGACGATGGCTCCCGTGGCGGACGTCAGGCTTGCCGCGCTGGCGAGCTTGACGCCAGCACCATCGGCGGCACCCGTAGCGCCCAATACGCCCTGCCCGTACAGCGTCATGCTGGCGGCGGTCAACGCGGTGTTGTTGCCGACGTAAATGCCATCAGCGTAGGTGCTATTGCCCGTCGCGGAGGTGGCGCCGCCAGCCTTGCCCCTCATGTACAGCGCACCGTGAATGTTCACGCTGCCGGCCGCCGATGCGTTGTCGGCGAAGCGAATCGGGCCGGTGGCTTGCAGGTTCAGGGACAGCGCATTACTCGACGTGTCCGTGACGGTAACGCCCGAGTTAACGAGAAGCAAGCCGTCGGCGATCAGCGTCAACGAGGCGGCACCGCCTGCCGTCTTGGCGATGCTGCTGGCGAGCGTCAGGTTGCCGGTGCTGCCCGAGCAGGTGCCGTAGGTGGCGCTGCAGGCGCTGGTGGTGGCGGTGACGTTGGTGCCGCTGTTGAGCGCGGTCTGGATGTTGCCGGCGCCGGTGGCGTTGATGGTGAGGTCTTGCGGGTCGATCAGCCAGGTGCCACCCAGGCCGCTCGCTGCGCCGGCATCGATGCGTGCGTCATTCATGGTCAGCACATGGCCGGAAGTTTCGATGAAACCGCCGTTGCCGCCGTTCGGCGCGGAAGCGTCGAGCGTGCCGCCGACGCGCATCTCGCCGTTGTCCATGTCGGCGAGCAGCAGGATACGGCCGGAACGGTCGTCGAGGGTGCGGGCGCGCACCAGGCCACTGTTGTTTACGACGGCCTGGCTGACGGCATCGGCCGCCTTGGCGGTAAGCACCGCCACGCCGCCGTCGGCGGTGATGCTGCCGCTGTTCTCCACCAGCGCATTGGCCGCGCCGGCATCGAGGCTGTAGGTGATGAGGCCGTCGCCGGTGAAGTCGACGGTGACCTTGTCGGCGGCGGCGAGCAGGGTGCTTCCCTTGGGCGTTTCGATGCTGCCTTCGTTTTTCACCACTGGTGCGATCAGGGCGACGATACCGCCGCTGGGGGTGACGATGCGGCCCTGATTGACGACACTGCCGGCGATGCCGGAACTGGCGAAGCTGTAATTGCCGGCGAGAAAATTGGCGTCGGAGATGGCGAGGGAGGACGCCACCAGCGCGCCGACGTTAACCTGGCTACCCTGGCCGAAAACGACGCCGGCGGGGTTCATGAGCATCACCAGGCCATTCGCGGAGAGCCTGCCGAGAATCTGCGTCGGGTCCTGCGAGAGCACGCGATTCAGCGCGATGGCAGAGCTTGACGGCTGCACGAACTGCACGCCGGCTTTGGCGCCGATGTTGAACGTATCCCAGTTGGCGATCATGCGCTGGACGTTCTGCGTGATCGTCATGTTGCTGCCGTTAGTGGATATGGTGCCAGAGGCGGCCCCGCCGACGATGTTGCCGCCGCCAGGAAGCTGGTTGGGGGCGGGGGGCGCGGCCAAGGCCAGGCCCGAGGCCACCAGCAGCAAGGCCCCCGAGGCGCACTTGCCGTGAGCCTTGGCAACTTCAGAGACGGCAAGCCAGGCTTGGGTCAGCTCGTTCCAGATCAGGCGGTATGTTTTGTTCATGGCGGACTCTTCAGGTGTTCTCGGCGCTGACAGACTTCCGTCCGGAATGCCGGGTTGCGCTTGCAGGTTGTTCGTGGTTGGTTAATTCGAGCACCGTGGCGTCATTCAGCGCGGCGGCGATGCTTTTCGTATCCATTGATCTCAGTACCAAAGCGTGGCTTGCAACCAGACGCGGGATTTGTCGGCACGGCTGTCGGCATCAAGGCCGGTGGCAGAGCGACCGGGGTTGTCGCCGATCTTCTGTGCCCAGGCGAGACGTAGCGCGTGGCTGCCGGTCTTGGTGAGGTTCACGCCCAAACCCCAGCCGGAAATGCCGTAGCCGTTCTCCCCGGTTGCCGTGGGGATGGCGATGTTCTTGGCATCGTTGTGCAAGCTAATGCGGCCGATGTCGTAGAAACCGACCAACTGGAGGAGCCCGAGCAGCGTGCCGCCAGGCAGGTCGTAGCGCACTTCGAGGTTGGAAAACCAGCCGGAATCGCCACTGGCTTCAGCACCAGGATAAGCGCGTACGCCGTTGGGGCCTCCGAGGAGGAATTTTTCGGAGGAGTCGAGGTTCTTGCCTGCCATCTGGCCTGAAAAATTGGCGAAGAAGGCGAAGGTTTTGGGGAGTTTTTGCAGGCGCGAGGCGCCGTAGTTGAGCTTGCTGTAGCGGCCCTGGGCGTTGTAGCCGGCGGCGTCGGCAGTGGCGTCGCCGGGCACGCCGCCGAGGTCGAGCTTGCCCGTGGTGAAGCCGGCGTTCCACGATGTCAGGCCGCCGCCGCCGACGGTGTCTATCCTGTCGCCGGAGAGCGCGGCATTCCAGACGTCGACGCGCTTGTCGTGCAATACGCCGGCGCTGGAGTCGTCGGTAAGCGCTTTGTGGTTGTAGCCGACGATGACGTAGAGGTTGTTGACACGGCTGCGCAGGATGGGGTAAGAGAGGGTGAGGCCGGCGGTCTCCGATTCGCCATTGAGTCCGATAGCCAGTCCGGCACCGCGCTGGATCGTGTACCGCATGCTGCTCCACGCGGCGCCGATCTTCGCGCCGCTGCTGCCGATGGGCAGGAGGTAGGAGAGCCGGGTGAGATCGAGGCCGTTAGCTTGGATGGCGGAAATGCCGGCTTGGTCGCCTTGCCCGGTGGGATCGTTGATTTGGGCCGCGACATTGAGCTGGTTGACGCCGGTATCGCCGTTGCCGTAGTTGTCCAAGGCGACGCTGCCGGTGAGCAGCGGGCCTTCTTCGACGCCGACCATGACGCGGGTGCTGCCTTCCTCATTGCCCGGCTCCAGGCGGGCGCGGGCGGTGATGCCGGGCAGGTCATTCATGAGAAGCATGGCGCGTTCCAGGTCGCCTTCGTGCGCGGAGGCGCCGGCGGGCAGCAGATTGGCGGCGATGGCCTTGAGGCGATCTTCGTCGATGCGCATCGACGCCTTGCCGGCGGGGACGATGGCATAGGGTTCGCCCTTGCCGTCGAGGCGGCCGGCGCGGATGGTGATTTCGATGTTGCCGTCGGTGACATCCTGTTTGGGCAGGTAGGCTTCGGCGAGGAACCAGCCTTTGCGGCGGAGGAATTCGGTGATGCTGCGGGCGAGTTGTTCGAGGCCGGCGAAGTCGAGTTCCCGACCGATGGAATTGGCGACGACGGCTTGCAGTTCGGCTTCGCTGGCAAGGCCGGTGACGCCGGTGAGACGCACGGACTTGATGACGACGCGGGCGCCGCCGGTTTCCTTGAGGGAAGGGCGTACTGGCTGACGCTCGGCGTCCGGCAGGCGGTCGGGCAGACGCTGCTGGTTGCGCTGTTGCTGGTTCAGCAGCGTGCCGGCATCGGGTTGGGCGGCGACGGCAGCAACACTGCACAGCAGCAGCGCCAGCGCCGTGCCTTCAAATTGTGTTTTCATGAGCATGTTTCTGGAGACATTCAGGCGATGCCCGTATTGTGCTCAGGGCGTCCGAAACGCATATTTGCCAAACCGGACAAAGTCTTTGCTAATCTGGAAAAGAGTCGCACGACTGCGAAAAAAATGGCAAAATTCCGTTCCACCTCGGACCCCCACGAACATGCTTTCCAGCGCCTCTACCATTCACGAACCGCCGCACGTCATGCTAATCGACGACTCGCTGGACGAATTGCGACTGCTGTCCGCGACATTGCGTACCGAGCATTTCCGTCTTACGGTGGCCAACGACGGCCGCGAGGGCTATCAGCGCGCGGTCGTCGGCCAGCCAGACATGATTCTGCTGGACGTCTCGATGCCTAATCTGGACGGCTTCGGCGCCTGCCGTCTGCTGAAGGCGGACCCTGCGACGCGGCATATTCCGATCATTTTTCTCACCGCCAAGAACGAACCGGAAGAACGTCTGCGCGGCCTCCAGTTGGGCGGTGTCGACTACGTTTCCAAGCCCGTGCTGGCGGCCGAGGTGGTCGCCCGCATCCGCATTCATCTCAACCGGGTGGGCAGCGGCGGCGCGCTCCAGGCACACGCTGAACAGCACACGTCGCGCGACCCGGATGACGTCATCTTCAACGCGGCATCGGCCAAAATCAGGAACCGCCTCGAAGCGCTACCTTCCGTGCCGGAGATCGCCCGCCTGGTGGGTACCCACGAAAAGCGGCTGGGGAAGATATTCCGCGAGCGGGTCGGCATGACGGTATCCGCCTTCGCTGCGGAGGAACGCATCCGCATGGCGCGCAGCCTGCTTACCGAAACCGACATGAGCGTCCAGCAAATTGCCGAGCAGGTGGGTTTCGGCTCCGGTGCGAATTTTACGACGGCATTCCGCAAGCGCATGGGCATGGCACCGACTGTCTATCGGCGCGCCTTGCAGCAAGTGGACGAGAAAGCCGATTGAGCCTGCGCGCGCTCTACCTGCTGATCGCGCTGTTCTCCGGACTGGCTGGTGCCGCGGAGATCCGGATTGCCGGCGACGAGGCCGCGACGGCGCTGGCGCCGTTCGTCTCGACCTTCGAGGATAAAAGCGCCGAGATGGGCATCGACCAGGTCATTGCCGTCGACGCCTTCGCGCCGAATGCCGAACTGCTGCGCCCCGGCTTCACCCGTTCCGCAATCTGGCTGAAGATCGAGGTGACGAATGTCTCCGCGCTGCCGCTGACGCGTTGGCTGGAAGTGCAGCCGGCACGCCTGCTGGATGCGACTCTGTTCCTGCCCGATGGCAAACACTGGCGACGCCTGGAAGCCGGCACCGCACATCCGTTCGCGCAGCGTCCGGTGGCGGCGACGAACGCGGTGTTCCCCATCGCATTGAAGCCCCGAGAGGTGATGATGGCGTATCTGCGCATCGCCGGGCCGATGCCGATCGCGATCGTTCCTGTGCTGTGGGACCCGCTGGCGTTCCGTACGCAGGAGAGCCGTACGCGCCTCGCCGACGGCCTTCTGCTCGGCGGACTCGCCATCATGCCCTTGCTGGGCCTGCTGCTGCTGTCGATATTCCGCGACCCCGCCTTCCTCTTTAATGTTTTAGCGACCACGACTTATTTTTTTGGGGAGTTCGCCGACAAGGGATACAGCTTCATGCACCTGTGGCCGGAAGCCAACGACTGGCTGACGCGCGGCATGCCCTTGTACGCGTTGCTCGGTGTCGGGTTCAACCTACTCTTCCTGCGCAGCCTTCTCCATACCCGGCGCAACTTCCCTCGTATCAACCGCCTGCTACTGGCACTGCTGGGCGCAGAGTGGCTGCCAGCCTTCGGCATTCTGTTCGGAGATCCGGGATTTTGGGCGGCGCTGTCGTTCCCGCAGCATTTCCCGATAACGTTAGTCATGGTGCTGGTGGGCCTCTACGCGGCGGTTCAAGACGTCCATGCCGCGCGCTACTACACGGTCGCTTATGCGATTCTTGCTGTCGGCAGCCTGTTCCATGGCATGACGATGGCGGGCCTGCCGCTTCCTCCCGTGCTGGAGCACTACGCGCTGCCAGTGGGCATGCTGCTCAACAACCTGTTTCTGCTGGCTTCGGTGGTTGATCGCGTCATGGCGGTACGCCGGGAAAAAGAAGCCGCCCAGAACACCTTGCTGGCCTCCCGTGCAGCTCAGAAGGCCGAACTGGAACGTACTGTGGAAGACCGCACCGCCGAACTGAACGACGCGCTGGCGGAAACCCGCAAGGCCAGCCAGACGCAGGCATTGCTGCTCGCCTATATCAGCCACGATTTGCGGGTGCCGCTGGCGACCATCATGAATTGCGTGCATCGACTCGAACGGCATGAGGATCCCGAGGTAAGGCACCATCAGGCCACCATCGAGCGCAGCGCCACCCACCAGTTGGAACTGATCGACGACCTCGTCGAGTACGCGCGCGGCGAATTCGATCGTCTCGAGTTGACGCCCGAGCCGACCTTCCTCTACGACTGGCTGGACACCGTCGCCGGCCAGGCCGAACTCCTGGCATCTCAGCGCGGCAACCGCTTTATTCTCCGGGCAAGCCAGAATCTGCCGCCGGTAGTGGTTCTCGACGCCAAGCGCCTGCGCCAAGTCGTTATCAACCTGCTTGCCAACGCCGCGAAGTTCACCGATAACGGTGAGGTTAGGCTTTCCCTACAGGCCGGGCCTCGTAGCGACGGCAAGGTGGCGCTCGAGTTCACCGTCGAGGATACTGGCAAGGGCATACCATCCGACGACATGGAGCGCATATTCCAGCCCTTCGAGCGACGCCAATCGAAACGCGAAGGATCGGGGCTGGGACTCAGCATCGCCCGCCAGATCGTGCGTGCCATGGGTAGCGATTTGAATGCGGCCAGTACGCTGGGCGTCGGCAGCCGCTTCACCTTTCGGCTCACTCTGGATACCGCTGAAGAGTTAGCCGTAACGCTACCGGCGCAAGCGTTTACCTTCCCAGAGTCCTTCGGTGCCGGCAAATCAATGTTGATCGCCGATGACAACGCTACCAGCCGGGAGTACATGCGGGAAGTGCTGGGCACAGCGGGTTTCGACATCGTGTGCGCGCACAACGGCGCTGAGTCTTTGCAGATGGCGGCGGATGGTCGTTTCGACATCATCCTGGTCGACCAGATCATGCCGGGCATGGGCGGATGGGAGGTGCTGTGCAGGTTGCACGCGTTGCATACAGTCGCGGTTCCGCCAATCTTCCTGTGTTCGGCCATGCGCGCGGAGCGGCCGGAAGGATTTCCCGACGGCATCGATTTCACTGGTACGCTGCTCAAGCCTGTCTTGCCGGGGAAGCTGCTGGTGACGGTTTGGGAAGCGCTGCGCGCGCATGCATCACCTCTCCCTCTGCTGCAGATCCCGCCGGAAGCCATGCTGACACCGCTGCGCGCGCTGATCGACGGCGGCAATATCAGCGAAATAGAGCAATGGTCAGCGAAGCTCGCCAATGAACATCCCGAATACACGACATTCGCCGCCGCTATCGAACACGCAGCTGTTCAAATTAACTTCGCCGCACTCAACACCCTGGTTTCCGGCTCGGCTTAGCGAGCGCTTGCCCCGGAAATTTCGTCCTCAGAGAAGGTTGGCAGGCTGACGGAAATCGAGGATACGTTTCCCGCGGTATTTCGCCTTCCTCAGAAGCGCCATGTCACCGTGCACCATGCTTGCGCGTCCAAAGTCATTGCCAATGTTTTGACGGCAACAGGTTCATAACCGAGCTCCCGGCGTAGCCGTGTAGCCTTTGCGCCGTGCCCCGACCAAGCTTTAGGCGGGAGCGGCTCAGTCCCCGGTGCCCACACTGTGGTGGCTGGACGAATGCCCACTGCGTAGAGTAGTCACTACAGTAGGCATCAATCTGGCTAAAAATGTGTTTCAACTGCACGGGGTCAATGAGTTTGGCAAGCCCGTCATCAAGAAGCAGATCCGACGCGACCAGATGGCTGAGTTCTTCCTAAATCTGCCTGCTTGCCTTATTGGCATGGAGGCCTGCGGTAGCGCACATCACTGGGCTCGCAAGCTGCAAGGCTTTGGCTTTTCAACTTCCTTGTCGCACGTAGCGCTTGAGGGTGTGGTGATCGCCCTGCCCGTCGAACTGACCGCAGCTTGCCAGATCAAGCCGCATGCAAACTGCAATCAGAGGCCTGACATTTACTCCTTAATTGATAGCTGTTCGCGCACATTCCACGGGGGCTACAAGCTGATTTGACCTATAAAAAAGCCCCGCAACACAAGCTGCGGGGCTTCGTGGACGCCCTGCGTCACCAGGCCATCAAACCGACATCAAGCCTTCACCGTCGCAGCCGCGTCGGTGTAGTCCTGAACCTTGTCGAAATTCAGATACTGATAGACCTTGTCGCTGGCTGCTGTCAACACGCCCATGTCAGCCATGTACTCGGCTTTGGTGGGGATGCGCCCCAGCTTGGAACAAATGGCCGCCAGCTCGGCGCTACCCAGGTACACGTAGCTGTTTTTGCCCAAGCGGTTCGGGAAGTTACGAGTGGAGGTCGAGAACACGGTCGCGCCCTCTCTCACCTGCGCCTGGTTGCCCATGCACAGGCTGCAGCCCGGCATTTCCATGCGGGCACCGGCAGCGCCCAGCACACCGTAATGGCCTTCTTCGCTCAGCTGTTTGGCGTCCATCTTGGTCGGTGGTGCCATCCACAATTTGACCGGAATATCGCGCTTGTTTTCCAGCAGCTTGGAGGCGGCGCGGAAGTGGCCGATGTTGGTCATGCACGAGCCGATGAAGACTTCCTCGATCTTGGCACCAGCGACGTCGGACAGTGTTTTCACATCGTCCGGATCGTTCGGGCAGGCCACGATCGGTTCGTGAATGTCCGCCAGATCGATTTCGATCACGGCTGCGTATTCCGCATCAGCGTCGCGCTTGAGCAACTGTGGATCGGCCAGCCAGGCTTCCATCGCCTTGATGCGGCGGTTGATGGTGCGCACGTCAGAGTAACCGCTGGCAATCATCCATTTCAGCATCGTGATGTTGCTGGTGATGTACTCGATGATCGGTTCTTTGTTCAGGTGCACGGTGCAGCCACCGGCGCTACGCTCGGCCGATGCGTCGCTCAGCTCGAACGCCTGCTCCACCTTGAGGTCAGGCAAACCTTCAATTTCCAGGATACGACCGGAGAAGATGTTTTTCTTACCCTGCTTAGCGACGGTCAACAGACCAGCCTTGATCGCATACAGCGGAATGGCGTTAACCAGATCGCGCAAGGTGATGCCGGTCTGCAGCTTGCCTTTGAAACGCACCAACACGCTCTCAGGCATGTCAAGCGGCATCACGCCGGTGGCGGCACCAAAGGCCACCAAACCGGAACCGGCGGGGAAGCTGATGCCGATCGGGAAACGGGTGTGGCTGTCGCCGCCGGTGCCCACGGTATCGGGCAACAACATGCGGTTCAACCAGCTGTGGATGATGCCGTCACCCGGGCGCAACGGCACACCGCCGCGGGTGCTCATGAATTCAGGCAACTCGTGGTGCATCTTCACATCCACTGGCTTCGGATAAGCGGCCGTGTGGCAGAAGGATTGCATCACCAGGTCAGCACTGAAGCCCAGGCAGGCCAGGTCTTTGAGCTCGTCGCGGGTCATCGGACCGGTGGTGTCTTGCGAACCCACGCTGGTCATCTTGGGCTCACAGTAGGTGCCGGGGCGAACGCCCTGGCCTTCCGGCAAACCGCAAGCACGGCCCACCATTTTTTGCGCCAGCGTGAAACCCTTGTGGGTGTCAATTGGGTTTTGTGGCAGACGGAACAGCGTGCTGACCGGCAAGCCCAGCGCCTCACGCGCCTTGGCGGTCAGGCCACGGCCGATGATCAGCGGAATGCGGCCACCGGCGCGCACTTCGTCAAACAGCACATCACTCTTGACCTTGAACTCGGCAATCACCTTGCCGTCTTTGAGCGCTTTACCGTCATAGGGGCGCAGTTCCACCACGTCACCCATGTTCATCTGGCCCACGTCCAGCTCGATCGGCAAGGCACCCGAGTCTTCCATGGTGTTGTAGAAGATCGGGGCAATCTTGCCACCCAGACAGACACCGCCAAAGCGCTTGTTCGGAACGAACGGGATGTCTTCGCCCGTGAACCACAACACCGAGTTGGTGGCTGATTTGCGGGATGAACCGGTGCCGACCACGTCGCCCACGTAGGCGACCAAATGGCCCTTGGCTTTGAGTTCGTCAAAAAACTTGACCGGGCCGCGTTTGCCGTCTTCTTCTGGAACGATGCCGGGACGCGCGTTCTTGTGCATCGCCAGAGCGTGCATCGGGATGTCGGGGCGACTGAAGGCGTCCGGCGCTGGCGACAGATCATCGGTGTTGATTTCGCCTTCGACTTTGAACACGGTGAGCGTGATCGATTGCGGCACCTCGGGACGCGAGGTAAACCACTCGGCATCAGCCCAGCTTTGCAGCACGGCTTTGGCCTGTGCATTGCCTTTGTCGGCTTTTTCCTTGACGTCATGGAACTGGTCGAACATCAGCAGGGTCTTCTTCAGACCATTCGCCGCCACGTCAGCCACGACGGCGTCGTCGAGCAAATCCACCAGCGGGCTGATGTTGTAGCCACCGAGCATGGTGCCCAGCAGTTCCGTCGCTTTTTCGCGCGAAATCAAGGAGCATTTTTCGGTGCCATGCGCCACAGCGGCCAGATAGCTGGCCTTGACCTTGGCGGCGTCATCCACACCCGCAGGCACGCGGTGCGTGATCAAATCCAGCAATGTGGCTTCTTCACCTTGAGGCGGGTTTTTAAGCAGCTCGATGAGTTCGGCCGTCTGCTTGGCAGACAGAGGTAGCGGGGGTATGCCGAGAGCGGCGCGTTCGGCGACGTGGGCACGGTAGGTCTGCAACATAGTCAATTCCTTTTCAATCACTAAAAATGGTTCCAGCCCCTATAAAAAGGGCTTAATATGCTATTTATTTGATAGCAATTGCGGCAGGTGCATCGAGCACACTGGGGAGCGGATTCTTGATCAGCATCTCGGCCATCAAGGCCTGATCCGGACTCATGCATTCATCAGCCAGCCGCTTGCCCAATTTCTGATCCATCAGCATGGATTTGTTGGCCAACTGCAACCAGACAGCCCCGGCCCGATGGTCTTCCAGCCGGATGGCACCGGTACTGGTTTCAACCGGGAACATGCGGTATTTCTGATTTTTAATCTGCACATCGAAGTAGCCCGGCGATTTGGCATCTGCCGTCAAGGAGACGAAAGCACCCAGCTCGCACGGCAACTTGCCCTGGTAGACCCGCTGCGCAATCGCCAGTTCGGCCGGGGTCAAGGCGGCTTCCGCCGCCTGAATGCCGGAAGCCATTTGACTGGCCGTAGTTTTGACTTCAACCCGACTGGCGGGTAAACGCTTGGCCTTGCTACCCACGTTGGCAGACGTCTGCGCCAACAGTGCAACGGGCACCACGATCAGGAACACAGATGCAAGAAGTTTTTTCATCATTGGTAACCTCAGTCAGTGGCATTTAGCCGAAATCAAGCCTGGAAATAGGCCCGGGCTTCATCAGGGAGATGGCGTCCAGTCTGGTGTGCCCGCTCCAGCACTTGCCAAAAATAGCGGTAACTCGCACGGTCGTGTAATTTTCCGCCAAAAGAGATGGGCGCCCAGTCTGCCTGCGCAGCGGCCACCATGATATGCGTCGCCAGCTCAATCTCGTGCATCGAGGGTGCGAAGGCCTCCAGAATGGGCCTGATCTGACTCGGGTGAATACTCCACATTCGGGTGTAGCCCAAGGCACGCGAAGCCCGGCTAGCAGCGACCCGCACCGCAGCCATGTCGCTGAATTCAGTGACCACACAATGGGCGGGTACTTTGCCATGCGCATGGCAGGCCGACGCAATTTCCAGCTTGGCACGAAGCACCAGCGGATGGGAAAACTGGTCCAGTTCATCGGTGTCCTGGCCGGCATGGATACCCATCGCGCTGGCGGGAATCGCGCCACCGTGGCTTGATACAAAGTCCATCAAACCAAAGCTGATGGACTGCACCCGCGGATGCGCCGCAATCTCGAAGGCACGATGAACCGCAGCCGGGGACTCAATCAATACATGCAGGGGCAAAATGTGCGCGTGCCCGGACTTGGACGCCGCCTGATCGACCAGTTGCGCCGCCCGATCGACGTCGGCCAGCGTTTCGACTTTGGGAATCATTACATGGCACAAGGCCGATGCCGCGCCGCCGACGATGATGTCCACGTCCTGTTCAAACGCCGGATGATGCACCGCATGCACCCGCACCGCAACCCGGGGAGCGATGCCGGTTGCTACATTTTTCGTAGCTCCACGCGCTTGATTGACGAGGGCTACAACCATATTGGCGTGATCTTTTTCACCACCAACAGAAGCGCCATCTTCGCAGTCCAGCGTCACGTCAAACACGCAGGCGCCGAACTCTTCAGACATTTCAGCCTGCAGAGCCAGGCTCTTGCGCATCCGCGCCTCCACGCCGCTGTAGTGGTCGCACACCGGCAAAAAAACCGTTGCCGCCTGAGCGTCGAGGAGAACTTCGCGCGGATGCCTCACAAGCCTGACTCGCTTTGACCAGTCAATTACAGCAGGTGGGCGACGCCGGCTTGCTCTTCCTGCAGCTCTTTCAGCGTCTTGTTGATGCATTCCTGGCTGAAGGCGTCAATCGGCAGATCTTGAACCACCTTGTATTCGCCACCTTCGCAGGTCACAGCAAAGCCGAACACGGTGTCTTTAGGAATGCCGTATTGGCCGTCCGATGGAATACCCATGGTGACCCACTTGCCGTTGGTGCCCAGCGCCCAATCGTGCATGTGGTCAATGGCGGCATTGGCAGCGGAAGCCGCCGACGACACGCCACGGGCTGCAATGATGGCCGCGCCGCGCTTGCCGACGGTCGGCAGGAACACGTTGGCATTCCAGTCCTGGTCGTTGATCATGTCCTTGACACTGGCGCCATTGATGGTGGCGAAGCGGTAGTCAGCGTACATGGTGGGCGAGTGATTGCCCCACACGGTCATTTTTTCGATGTCAGCGACGGCCTTGCCGGTCTTGTCAGCCAATTGACTCAAGGCGCGGTTGTGGTCCAGACGCAGCATGGCGGTGAAGTTCTTGCGTGGCAGATCAGGCGCGCTCTTCATGGCGATGTAGGCATTGGTGTTGGCGGGGTTACCAACCACCAGCACCTTGACGTTGCGGCTGGCAACTGCATTCAACGCTTTACCTTGAGCAGTGAAAATTTCTGCATTGACGGCGAGCAATTCTGCGCGTTCCATGCCAGGACCGCGAGGACGCGAACCGATCAACAAGGCGTAGTCCACATCCTTGAATGCGGTCAAAGGGTCGCTGTGGGCTTCAATACCGACCAACAAGGGGAATGCACAGTCTTGCAATTCCATGATCACGCCTTGCAGCGCTTGCTGGGGTTTCTCAAAGGGAACTTCGAGCAATTGCAGAATCACAGGTTGATCTTTGCCCAGCATTTCGCCAGAGGCGATGCGGAACAGGATTGCGTAACCAATTTGACCAGCTGCACCGGTAACGGCGACGCGGACGGGCTTTTTGCTCATGGTGAGAACTCCAGAAATGTTGTGAAACGGGTGCTGGTGGCGGCTCTTCACAGTTGCCTGAGCCCCACGGAATGCGCGCCGAGTTTACTCTGGAAAACCCTGATTCGTCAACTTGTCTTATGTCTTATATAAGATATGATTCGACTAGCTCCCAACACTTGCCCGGGATCACACATTCATGTCCTCAACACCCGCTCCTTCAGCTGCAAACATCTCCGCCGGCACCGACTCCGGCGCGCAGGTGACACCGGCATTCAGCCCCCTGTACCAGCAAATCAAGGGCCTGATCCTGAACAGCCTGCGGCTTGGCGAATGGAAACCGGGCGAGGCGATTCCCAGCGAAATGGAGCTGGCAGCACGCTTTCGCGTCAGTCAGGGCACGGTACGCAAAGCCATTGACGAACTCGCTGCCGAACATCTCCTCGTGCGTCGGCAAGGCAAAGGCACTTTTGTGGCCACCCATGCCGAGCAGCGTGTGCAGTTTCGCTTCTTGAAACTCGTCCCCGACAGTGGCGCCCGAGGCAGCGAAGGCCCCGCCCAGCGCGACATTATTGAGTGTCGCCGCGCCCGCGCCAGCGCGGACGTGGCACGCGCGCTGACACTGCGCACCGGCGATGCGGTGCTGCAAGTACGCCGGGTGCTGAGTTTTGCCGGCATGCCGACGATTCTGGAAGACATCTGGCTGCCCGCCGCCCCTTTTAAAGGCTTGACCGCTGAACGGCTGGCCAACTACCAAGGTGCGATGTACGCCTTGTTTGAGACCGAATTCAATATGCGCATGGTTCGTGCTGAGGAGAAAATACGCGCAGAACCCGCTACCGACGGACGTGAACAACTACTAAAAGTAGAGCATGGCACACCCTTGCTGAGCGTAGAGCGCATCGCCTACACCTACAAAGACGAGCCAATGGAACTGCGGCGCGGCTACTACCGCACCGACACGCACCATTACCACAATACCTTGAGCTAAAACCATGCGATTCAAACATGCCATGCATGACACCGGATGAGCAGCAGCGGGGGCGTGTGCGGGCTGGCGAAATGCTGGCTGATTTGGATAGTTTGCAACCCTCGCGCAAACTACGGCAGCCTTTGCACCGCAATGGGGCATATACAGAGATGAAATATCACTTTTATGACAAAAAAATTTCAGCCTTTACCAACCCAAACCGAGATTGCTGTTGCATTGCAATAGAATTTAAGGGTAATCAGCTATTGCTAGTTACCAAGCAGTTACTCAAAACATAGAAAGCCAAGTATGTCCGAATTAGCGACCCGCTCCGCGAAAAAGCGACCCGAGTTCCGCAACATCAACGCCTTCACAGACCTCCCCACTTATCGCTTGCCCCTCGCAGGCTTTGTGTCGATCTTGCACCGCGTCAGCGGGGCCATCATGTTTCTCCTGATGCCCTTCATCATCTGGATGTTTGACAACTCGATTTCCTCCGAAATCTCGTTCGCAAAATTCAAGTCTGCATTCAATGTGGGCATGCTGGGCCTGCCAGGCGTCATTTGGAAGCTGGTCGCGCTGGCGCTGATCTGGGCTTATCTGCACCACTTCATCGCCGGAATTCGCCACCTGTGGATGGATACCCATCACGACGCTTCCAGCAAGGAGTTCGGCAAATCATCAGCCACATTCACGCTAACCGTGAGCATTGGCCTTGCAATCGTGCTCGGCGCCAAGCTGTTCGGCATTTATTAAAACTAAAGGTTTGCGGGACAACCCTTAGCCGCAAAGCGGCAAACTTTGTCCTCAACTGATTAAAGGAACACACCATGTCTGTCAATTACGGCTCCAAACGTATCGTTGTCGGTGCTCATTACGGTCTGCGTGACTGGCTCGGCCAGCGGGTGACTGCGGCTCTGATGGCCCTCTTCACCCTGCTGGTTCTGGCACAGGTCATTTTCAGCAAAGGCCCGATCGGCTACGACCAGTGGGCGGGCATCTTTTCATCGCAGTGGATGAAGGCGTTGACCTTCACCGTCATCATCGCCCTGCTGTACCACGTCTGGCTCGGCATGCGCGACATCTGGATGGACTACATCAAGCCGGTCGGGCTGCGCCTGTCCCTGCAGGTATTCACCATCGTCTGGCTGTTTGCATGCGCTGGCTGGGGCATTCAGGTCCTGTGGCGCCTGTAACACGTCTGACCGTCGAAACAAGGCATTCGCAAGCCACCTCTGGCCGCTTCTGACAACCAAGATTCAATTTAAATCATGACCGCTACCTCCAAACTCCCCAAGCGTAAATTTGACGTCGTTATTGTCGGTGCCGGTGGCTCCGGCATGCGCGCTTCGCTGCAACTGGCCCGCGCCGGCCTGAACGTGGCGGTGCTCTCCAAAGTGTTCCCGACGCGCTCACACACGGTGGCGGCACAGGGCGGCATTGGCGCCTCATTGGGCAACATGAATGAGGACAACTGGCACTATCACTTTTACGACACTGTCAAGGGTGGCGACTGGCTCGGTGACCAGGACGCGATTGAATACATGTGCCGTGAAGCACCCAAGGTCGTGTACGACCTGGAGCACATGGGCATGCCATTTGACCGCAACCCCGATGGCACGATTTACCAGCGTCCATTCGGTGGCCACACCGCCAACTACGGCGAAAAACCTGTGCAACGCGCCTGCGCTGCCGCCGACCGCACCGGCCACGCCATGCTGCACACGCTGTACCAGCAAAACGTCAAGGAAAAAACCAGTTTCTTTGTCGAGTGGCTGGCCATGGATTTGATTCGCGACGCTGATGGCGACGTGGTGGGCGTGACGGCACTGGAAATGGAAACCGGTGACGTGCATATCTTTGAGGCCAAGACCACCCTGCTCGCCACTGGCGGCGCCGGCCGCATTTTCGCCGCATCGACCAATGCCTTCATCAACACTGGCGACGGTTTGGGCATGGCCGCGCGGGCCGGCATTCCGTTGCAAGACATGGAGTTCTGGCAGTTCCACCCGACGGGCGTGTATGGCGCCGGCGTGTTGCTGACTGAGGGCTGCCGTGGCGAAGGCGCCATTTTGCGCAACAGCAATGGCGAGCGCTTCATGGAACGCTACGCGCCCGCCTACAAAGACCTGGCCCCGCGTGACTATGTGTCGCGCTGCATGGACCAGGAAATCAAGGAAGGCCGCGGCTGCGGGCCCAACAAGGACTACATCAATCTCGATATGACCCATCTGGGTGCCGAGACCATCATGAAGCGCCTGCCGTCGGTATTCGAGATTGGCCACAACTTTGCCAACGTCGACATCACCAAAGAGCCGATTCCCGTCGTGCCCACCAACCATTACCAAATGGGCGGCATCCCGACCAATATCCATGGCCAGGTGGTGACGCAGAATGCCGACAACAAGAGCGAAATCGTCAACGGCCTGTACGCGGTGGGCGAATGCGCCTGTGTCAGTGTGCACGGTGCTAACCGCCTGGGCACCAATTCGCTGCTGGATTTGCTGGTGTTTGGTCGCGCGGCTGGTAACCATATTGTCGAATTCAATAAAACCAATACCGAGCACAAGCCGCTGCCAGCCGATGCCGCCGACGCGGCGCTCGCCCGCATCGCACGCCTGGACAACGCAGCCAGCGGCGAATATGCGCAAGATGTGGCCGACGACATCCGCAATGCCATGCAGCTGCACGCGGGCGTGTTCCGCACCCAAGCCAGCATGGACGAGGGCGTGGCCAAGATCGCCGCTCTGCGCGAGCGTGTCAAAACCATCAACCTGAAAGATAAATCAAAAATCTTCAACACGGCACGCATCGAGGCGCTGGAAGTTGAAAACCTGATTGAAGTTGCACAGGCCACGATCGTCTCTGCCGCCGCCCGTCATGAAAGCCGCGGCGCTCATTCCGTCAACGACTATGGCGATAGCGCCGCGCATCCCAATGGCCGCAACGACAGCGATTGGCACAAGCACACCCTGTGGTACAGCGAGGGAAGTCTCCTGGCCTACAAGCCAGTGCAGATGACACCGCTGACGGTCGAATCCGTGCCCCTCACCGTGCGCAGCTTCTAAGTCAAAGCCAAGCTAACAAGACCAGCGAGAACACCCCATGTCAAAACGCACATTCCAGATTTACCGTTACGACCCTGACACCGACGCCAAACCCTACATGCAGACCATCGAGGTGGAACTCGACGGCAGCGAGCGCATGTTGCTGGACGCGTTGATGAAGCTCAAGGCGCAAGATCCGAGCATTAGCTTTCGCCGTTCATGCCGCGAAGGCGTTTGCGGTTCGGATGCGATGAACATCAATGGCAAGAACGGTCTGGCGTGTCTGACCAACATGCTGACGCTGAAGGGCACCATTGTTTTGAAGCCGCTGCCGGGCCTGCCTGTGGTGCGCGATCTGATCGTCGACATGACGCAGTTCTTCAAGCAGTACAACTCGATCAAACCTTATTTGATCAACGACAACGTGCCGCCCGAGAAAGAGCGCCTGCAAAGCCCTGAAGAGCGCGATGAGCTCAACGGCTTGTACGAGTGCATTTTGTGCGCCAGCTGCTCCACTTCTTGCCCCAGTTTCTGGTGGAATCCCGACAAGTTCGTGGGCCCGGCCGGCCTGCTGCAGGCCTACCGCTTCATCGCCGACAGTCGCGACGAAGCCACAGGTGAGCGGCTGGACAACCTGGAAGACCCTTACCGCCTGTTCCGCTGCCACAGCATCATGAATTGCGTCGATGTTTGCCCGAAAGGCCTCAACCCGACCAAGGCGATTGGCAAGATCAAGGAAATGATGGTTCTGCGCACGGTTTGACCCGGCATGGAGACCCACGCTATGGCACACACCGAAGATCTGATCGATGAGCGGGGCTTGAGCCGGCTGAAATGGCGTTGCCGCCGCGGCCTGCTTGAAAACGATATTTTTATCGAACGGTTCTTCCGGCGTTTTGAATCAGGCCTGACCGTCAAGCAGTCGCAAGGTCTGAGCGCTTTAATGGAGCTTAGCGACCACGATCTTCTGGACCTGCACCTGGCACGCAAAACACTTGCGCAAGTCGATGCCGATCTGGATCGAGACGATGTACGTGAAGTTTTAAGTATGTTGAGAGAAACCCGCTGAAAGGTAGCGAATGAAATTAGCTGACAATAAAGCCACCCTGTCGTTCAGTAACGGCAGCCCCAGTGTTGACCTGCCGGTGTACCAGGGCAGTGTTGGACCGGATGTGATCGACATTCGCAAACTGTACGCACAAACCGGCATGTTCACGTACGATCCGGGCTTTCTGTCCACGGCATCGTGCCAGTCCGCCATCACTTACATTGATGGCGACAAGGGCGAATTGCTGTACCGTGGTTACCCAATTGAGCAGCTGGCGACCAACTGCGACTTCATGGAAACCTGTCACCTGTTGTTGTACGGAAACCTGCCGGATGTGGCCGCCAAAGCGGCATTCGTCAAACGCGTGAGCAACCACACCATGGTCAACGAGCAGATGCAGTTTTTCCTGCGTGGCTTTCGTCGTGATGCCCATCCGATGGCCATCATGACCGGCTTGGTGGGTGCCCTGTCCGCCTTTTATCATGACAGCACCGACATCAACAACCCGGAACACCGTGAAATATCGGCCATCCGGCTGATTGCCAAGATGCCCACACTGGTGGCCATGGCGTACAAATACAGTGCGGGCCAGCCTTACATGTACCCCAAGAACAACTTGAGCTACGCGGGCAACTTCCTGCACATGATGTTCGCCACGCCATGCGAAGAATATGTGGTCAACCCCGTGATCGAACGAGCCTTGGACCGCATCTTCGTGCTGCATGCTGACCACGAACAAAACGCCTCCACGTCCACCGTTCGCCTGTGCGGCAGCTCCGGCACCAACCCGTTTGCAGCCATTGCAGCGGGCGTGGCCTGCCTGTGGGGTCCGGCGCATGGCGGCGCCAATGAGGCCTGCCTGAACATGCTCGAAGATATCCAGAAAATGGGTGGCATTGCCAAGGTCGGCCAGTTCATGGAACAGGTCAAGGACAAGAATTCCGGTGTCAAGCTGATGGGCTTCGGGCACCGGGTTTACAAAAACTACGACCCGCGCGCCAAGCTCATGCAGGAAACCTGCAAGGAAGTTCTCGCCGCGCTCGGACTGGAAAATGACCCCCTGTTCAAACTCGCGATGGCGCTGGAAAAAATTGCGCTGGAAGACGAATATTTTGTGTCGCGCAAGCTCTACCCCAACGTCGACTTTTATTCCGGCATTGTGCAGCGCGCCATCGGCATTCCGGTCGGCCTGTTCACCGCGGTCTTCGCGCTGGCGCGCACCGTGGGCTGGATTGCGCAGCTCAATGAAATGATTGGCGACCCCGAGTACAAGATTGGCCGTCCACGCCAGCTGTTCACCGGTTCTGTACGTCGCGACGTGCTGCCGATTACCCAACGCTAAAAAACCTGTCATTCGAGAAGCCCGCCGGATGGCAACACCGGCGGGCTTTTTCTCGTTCAGAACGAACGGGGTTCACAGCGCCGCATAAAATCACGGATTGCCAAGGAAAAACCACATGGGACGCACTCTCTACGACAAACTCTGGGACGAACACGTTGTCCACACCGAAGAAGACGGTACGGCCATCCTGTACATCGATCGCCATCTGGTGCACGAAGTCACCAGCCCGCAAGCCTTTGAAGGGCTACGCCAGGCTGGACGCAAGCTGTGGCGTGTCAGCTCAATCGTTGCCACAGCCGACCACAACACACCCACCACCGGCTGGGAGTTGGGCTATGACGGCATTACCGACCCCACCAGCAAAGAGCAGGTCATGACGCTGGACACCAATATGCGGGAGTTCGGGGCGGCCGCCTACTTCCCCTTCCTGTCCAGGCGCCAGGGCATTGTCCATGTCATCGGGCCGGAGAACGGTGCCACCCTGCCCGGCATGACGGTGGTGTGCGGCGACTCGCACACCTCCACCCACGGCGCCTTTGGTGCCCTCGCTCATGGTATCGGCACCAGTGAAGTAGAGCATGTGATGGCCACGCAAACCCTGCTGGCCAAAAAGGCAAAAAACATGCTGGTGCGGGTCGACGGCACCCTGCAGCGTGGCTGTAGCGGCAAAGATATCGTGCTGGCCATCATCGGCAGGATCGGTACCGCAGGCGGCACCGGCTACACCATCGAGTTTGGCGGTTCTGCCATTCGTGCCTTGAGCATGGAAGGCCGCATGACCGTGTGCAACATGGCGATTGAAGCCGGTGCCCGTGCCGGGCTGGTCGCCGTGGACGAAAAAACCATCGACTACGTCAAAGGACGGCCGCTGGCGCCAGGTCACAACGCCGCCAACGACACGGCAGCCGCCGTCGAGTGGGACCAGGCCGTGGCCTACTGGAAGACCCTGCACTCTGACGCCGACGCCCACTTCGACACCGTCGTTGAACTCGATGCCAGCCAGATCATTCCGCAAGTCACCTGGGGAACCTCACCCGAGATGGTGCTGGGCATTGACAGCCGCGTGCCCGATCCCGACAAAGAGAAAGATGCCAACAAGCGCAGCGCCATAGAACGCGCACTGGTCTACATGGGGCTGGAGCCCGGCAAGGCGCTCGACGATCTGTATGTGGACAAGGTTTTCATCGGCTCCTGCACCAACAGCCGGATTGAAGACATGCGTGAAGCCGCCGCACTGGTCAAAAAACTGGGGCAAAAAGTCGCCAAAAACATCAAGCTGGCGATGGTGGTACCGGGCTCGGGCTTGGTCAAGGAACAGGCCGAACGCGAAGGCTTGCATGAGATTTTCAAGGCTGCCGGCTTCGAGTGGCGCGAGCCGGGCTGCTCGATGTGCCTGGCCATGAACGCCGACCGGCTGGAGCCGGGTGAGCGTTGCGCGTCCACCAGCAACCGTAATTTTGAAGGGCGTCAGGGTGCCGGTGGACGCACCCATCTGGTCAGCCCCGCCATGGCCGCCGCTGCCGCTATTTACGGCCACTTTGTGGACGTCAGGAAATTTGTCTGAGCTGATAGGCCAAGGAAATCATCATGCAAAAATTCACCCTGCTCAAGGGGCTGGTAGCCCCGATGGACCGAGAGAACGTCGACACCGACGCCATCATCCCCAAGCAATTTCTAAAATCCATCCGCAAGACCGGCTTTGGTCAAAATCTGTTTGACGAATGGCGCTACCTCGACGCGGGCTTTCCCGGCCAAGACCCCAACAGTCGCAAGCCCAACCCGGACTTTGTGCTCAATCAGCCCCGCTATCAAGGGGCCTCCATCCTGTTGGCGCGCAAAAACTTTGGCTGCGGCTCGTCGCGCGAACACGCCCCCTGGGCCCTCGATCAATACGGCTTTCGCGCCATCATTGCGCCCAGCTACGCTGACATCTTTTTTAATAACAGCTTCAAAAACGGTTTGTTGCCGATTGCACTGAGCGAAGCCCAGGTCAACCAGCTATTTGACGAGGCTGCGGCCTTTCCGGGTTATGCGCTGACCATCGACCTGGAACGACAGGTCATCGTCAAGCCGGGTGGCGAAGAACTGCCCTTCGAGGTGCAGGCGTTTCGCAAGTACTGTCTGCTCAATGGCTTTGACGACATTGCCCTGACCTTGCGCCAGGCGGACAAGATCAAGGCCTTTGAATCCCGGCGTTTAGTGCAAAAACCGTGGCTAGCCCGCACGCTGCTTTCGTAGGCAGCTATACATTTTGATTCTTTGCGGGACAGACCGCAGCTCGCGCGTTGTGAGCAAGCTCTGTCATCCACACTTTAGAAGAGAGTTAGGTTCATCATGAAGATTGCAGTGTTGCCAGGCGATGGCATTGGTACCGAAATTGTGGCGGAGGCCGTCAAGGTTTTAAACGCGCTCGACCTCAAATTTGAGATGGAATCCGCGTTGGTCGGTGGTGCCGCCTATGAAGCGTATGGCCACCCCCTGCCGGATGCAACCCTCAAACTGGCCCAAGAAGCAGATGCCATTCTGTTTGGTGCCGTCGGCGACTGGAAATACGACAAGCTTGATCGCCCGCTGCGACCCGAGCAGGCGATTCTGGGCTTGCGCAAGAGCCTGGGCCTGTTTGCCAATTTCCGTCCTGCCATCTGCTACGAGCAACTGGTGGACGCCTCCAGCCTGAAGCCCGAGCTGATCGCCGGCCTCGACATCCTGATCATTCGCGAATTGACGGGTGACATCTATTTCGGACAGCCACGCGGCCGCCGCATCGCCACGGACGGGCACTTCCCCGGTGCCGAAGAAGCCTTCGACACCATGCGCTATTCACGTCCCGAAATCGAGCGCATAGCGCACGTCGCCTTCCAGGCCGCCCGCAAACGCAGCAAACGCGTCACCAGCATAGACAAGGCCAACGTGCTGGAAACCTTCCAGTTCTGGCGCGACGTGGTGACGGAAGTCGGTCAGCAGTACCCTGACGTGGAACTCGACCACATGTACGTGGACAACGCCGCCATGCAGCTGGTGCGCGCGCCGAAGAAATTTGACGTGGTGGTCACCGGCAATTTGTTCGGTGACATTCTGAGCGACGAGGCCGCCATGCTGACTGGCTCCATCGGCATGCTGCCCTCGGCGTCGCTGAATGCCAGCAACCGGGGCCTGTACGAGCCCAGCCACGGCAGCGCGCCTGACATCGCGGGCAAAGGCATCGCCAACCCATTGGCGACCATTCTGAGTGCCGCCATGATGCTGCGCTTCAGCCTGAACCAGGAAGCGGCCGCCCAGCGCATTGAAGCCGCCGTGAAGTCGGTGCTGGCGCAAGGCTTGCGCACGGCAGACATCTTCAGCGCAGGTACGACCCGGGTCAGTACCGTGGAAATGGGCGCCGCAGTGGTCAAGGCGCTGTAATAGCGATTTACCTGTATTTCAAATTGAACCAAAAAGGCAATGTGATGAAAATTGGCAATCTGGTCGGCCTGGTCGGCTGGCGCGGCATGGTGGGTTCGGTGTTGATGGACCGCATGCAGTCCGAAGGTGATTTCGGACTGATCGAACCGGTCTTCTTTTCTACCTCCAACGCTGGCGGCAAAGCCCCGGCGCAGGCGAAGAACGAAACCACCCTCAAAGATGCCTTTGATATTGCCGCGCTCAAAAAGTGCGACATCATCATCAGCACGCAAGGTGGCGACTACACCTCCGAGGTATTCCCCAAACTGCGCGCTGCGGGCTGGACGGGTCACTGGATTGACGCCGCCTCCACCCTGCGCATGGAAGACGATGCCGTCATCATCCTGGACCCCGTCAACCTGCCGGTGATCCAAAATGCGCTGACCAAAGGTGGCAACACCTGGGTCGGCGGCAACTGCACGGTGAGTTGCATGCTGATGGGCGTGGGAGCACTGTACAAGGCCGGGCTGGTCGAGTGGATGACCAGCATGACTTACCAGGCGGCGTCGGGCGGCGGGGCGCAGCACATGCGTGAATTGCTGACCCAGTTCGGCACCCTGAACGCCGAGGTCAAAGGCCTGCTGGACGACCCCAAATCCGCCATCCTGGAGATTGATCGCAAGGTGCTGCACAAACAGCAAACCTTGACGAGCGCTGAGACGGCCAATTTCGGCGCGCCGCTGGGCGGCAGCCTGATCCCCTGGATCGACAAGGATCTCGGCAATGGCATGAGCCGCGAGGAATGGAAGGGCGGCGCCGAAACCAACAAGATTCTGGGCCAGGGCGCCGCTTTTGGCACGGCTGAAACTCCGGTGGACGGCTTTTGCGTGCGCATTGGCGCCATGCGCTGCCATAGCCAGGCATTGACATTCAAACTGAAAAAGGATGTCCCCACCGCCGACATTGAAGCTATGATCGCCGCCGACAACGCCTGGGTCAAAGTGGTTCCCAATACGCGTGAGGCCAGTGTGCAAGACCTGACGCCGGTGGCCGTGACGGGCACGCTGGGCATTCCGGTGGGGCGCATCCGCAAGCTCGCCATGGGCCCGGAATATGTCGGCGCCTTCACCATCGGCGACCAGCTTTTATGGGGTGCCGCAGAACCGCTACGCCGCATGTTGCGCATTTTGCTGGCCGCCTGAACCTGACGTCGCGCAAATTCCAACGGCCTTTCATGACTCGTGGCAGGGCATGAAAGGCCGTTGTCGCTTGACAACATAGAATCGACCAGATTGAAACATGCTGCCAGACGATTCAAAGTTACAAGCTTTCTCAGCTTGTCAGGCCAAGACATTGCTGTTAAGGTCCTTTTCAAGTTTTGAATACCGAGGCATCTGTTCGCAAAATGAGACTTATTTTTCAGCCGCCCGAACACCGGAGTCCACAAATTGATTGCTAAGTCACATCGCTGGCAAAAAACCGCCATGGCCGTTGCGGTCGCAGCGCTTTTCGGGATATGGGGATCGAATGCGACGGCACTTTCGCTGGGTCGCATCACGGTCCAATCCGCCCTTGGCGAGCCTTTGCGTGCGGAAATAGACGTTCCGGACATCAACGCTGAAGAGGCAAACTCACTGAAGACGGTCGCTGCTTCACCCGAAGCATTCCGGGCCGCCGGACTGGAATACAACCCCGTCATGACAGGCCTGCAAGCCACACTGCAAAGGCGCGCAAACGGGCGTGCCTATATCCGCTTGAGCAGCGACCGGGCCATCAACGATCCGTTTGTGGACATGATTCTCGAGGCCAGCTGGGCGTCAGGCCGCATTGTTCGCGACTACACCATGTTGTTTGACCCGCCGAGTCTGCGGCAAGCGGCACCCGCCGCACCAACCCCGGCGCAAATCCCGGCCCAGTCGTCCGTCAGCCGGACAGCTACGCCCGGTTCGGTCTCGTTAGCGGCGCCAGCGTTGACCGCGGCACGACCTGCAGAGACCACCAGGAGCGCAGTTAAAACTCCCGCCCGTCCTGCCGTAGCCAAGGCGCCGAGTTCGGGAACCGGGAAAGTGACCGTCAAGTCCGGCGACACTGCCAGCAAAATAGCCACCGCAACAAAACCAGCCAATGTGTCCCTCGACCAGATGCTGGTGGCCTTGCTGCGTGCCAACCCGACTGCGTTCATTGGCGACAACGTCAACCGCATCAAAGCCGGCTCCATCATGAATGTCCCCACGGCGGAACAGGCCGAAGCAACTTCAGCGGGTGAGGCAACTCAAATCATTGTTGCGCAGAGCAAGGATTTCAACGATTTCCGCAGAAAACTGGCAAGCAACGCGCCAAGCACCCAGGTTGCAGCAGCCGACCGCAAAGCCAGCGGCAGCGTGCAAGCCACGGTTGAAGAAAAGAAACCCGTCACGACGGCTCCCGACAAGCTCACCCTGTCCAAAGGCGCTATCCAGGGGCAGCTGGCTGAAGACCAGTTAGCAAAAGAACGCAGCGCCAAAGAGGCGGCCAGCCGGGCCGCTGAAATCGCCAAGAACATCAGTGATCTCAGCAAGCTGGGGGCAGCGTCAAGCGCCGTTGCAGCTGGCCCGGCGGCATCCGCAGCAACTTCCGCCAAATCGGGCCCGACGTCAATCACTGCTGCCGTTACAACCCCGGTGCAAACGGCCTCCGCACCGGTTGCAGCCAGTTCAGCGCCATCACAACCGGCCAGTGCGGCCGCATCGGCGCCCGTCACCCCGGCCGCCCAGACCGCCTCCGCACCCAACCCCGCCGCATCAACAGTGGCAAAACATCCAGCAGCTGCTCCGGTGCCGGAACCCGAACCCGGTTTGGTGGATGGATTGATTGAAAACCCGTTGGTCCCGGCGGGCGCTATCGGATTGATCGCCCTGTTAGCTGGTTTTGGTTTGTACCGGGTCAGGCAGCGCAAAAATGCCTCCCAGGTCGACAGCTCCTTTATGGAAAGCCGGTTGCAATCCGATTCCTTCTTTGGTGCCAGTGGCGGACAGAGTGTCGATACCAGTGACAGTACCGCAACCGGCGCCTCCATGGTGTACTCGCCCAGCCAGCTTGATGCCGTAGACGACGTCGACCCCGTTGCCGAAGCCGATGTCTACCTGGCCTATGGCCGTGATTTGCAGGCGGAGGAAATCTTGAAGGATGCCCTGCGTACCAACCCTGGACGTGTCGCCATCCATCAAAAGTTGCTTGAGATTTTTGCCAAGCGGCGTGATACCAAAGGCTTTGAGAATATTGCCACGCAGGCCTTTAAAGTGACTAACGGCGGTGGATCAGACTGGGAACGTATTTGCGAACTTGGCCTGAGCATTGACCCCGCCAACGCCTTGTACCAGCTAGGCGGGCAACCCAACAATCCGGATGGCACGCCATCACGCCCGGCCCCCCTCGACTACACCAGCGATCTGGCGGACAGCGCGGACACCCGTATAACCCAACCCACTGCGCTTCCCGCCGATGGGTCAGTGGATCTGGATCTGGACCTCGACTTTTCGCTCGACGAAGAACCTGCCAGCGCCATCAGTGAGACAACTGCCAGCCACGCAGAAACAGCGCTCCCGGCACTCGACCTGGACTTTGACTTGGCCACCGACGCGACGGTGCCTTTTGAGACACCGCAAGCTGCGGAAACAACAGATACCATCGAATTCTCCCTGCCCGACCTGGAGGTCGAAGATGACGACCTAACCAGGCCTTCTGCCATCAACGAAGATTTCAAGCTGCAGGCGGCCACCAGTTTTGGTGCCACCAGCCCGATACCTTTGACCAGTTCGGCGCCTGACGCGCCAACCGTGCCAGATTTGGGCATGCTGGAGTTTGACCTTGGGTCCCTGTCGCTTGATTTGGGGGACGCAACAGATACTGTATCCACCGCGGCACCAGGCGCACACGAAGACCCGCTGGCAACCAAGCTGGCGCTGGCTGAAGAGTTCAGGGCCATTGGTGACGACGACGGGGCGCGGGCACTGATAGAAGAAGTCATCTCGGAAGCGTCGGGCGACATGAAAATCAAGGCACAGCGTGCCCTGAGCAATCTTTGATGTCAGCGGTATGAACCCACCGTGAGGCTGGCACTCGGCATCAGCTACAACGGGCAGGCCTACCAAGGCTGGCAAAGCCAGTTATCCGGCCAGACCGTGCAGGACCAACTCGAAAAGGCGTTGGGCAAGTTCACTGTGCAAAAGGTTTCAACCCTGTGCGCGGGCCGAACCGATGCCGGAGTGCACGGCCTGATGCAGGTCGTTCATTTCGACACCCCGCTGGAGCGCATCCCTGCTTCCTGGGTGCGTGGCACCAATGCTTTTTTGCCGCGCGACATTGCGGTGGAATGGGCGCAGGTAGTACCGGATGAGTTTCATTGCCGTGCCAGCGCGCTGTCACGCCGCTATGCCTATATTTTGCTGGAATCACCGGTGCGCCCCAGTGTCGATACTGGCCGGGTCGGTTGGGCTTTCCGTCCGCTGGACCTGGGCGCGATGCAGCAGGCCGCTGCGCATCTACTGGGCGAAAACGACTTCACCTCGTTTCGGGCCTCCGCCTGCCAGGCCTTGTCACCCATCAAGACACTCCAGCGCATCGATATTTCAAAGCGCGGCGCTTACTGGCGGTTCGAGTTTGAGGCCAACGCGTTCTTGCACCACATGATTCGCAACATCATGGGTTGCCTGATTACAGTCGGCCAGCTTAAGCAGTCCCCTGACTGGGTGAAGAAAGTGCTGCTTGCCCGCGACCGGGACGCGGCAGCGCCGACGTTTTCGCCCGACGGGCTATATTTTCTGGGTCCCCGCTATGCCCCGCATTGGGGTTTGCCGGATCGCACGCCTGCATATGATGGATTGCCATGACACCTGCCCAATTATTTGCCCAACGTACGCGCATCAAGATTTGCGGCCTGACCCGTGAACAGGATGTGGATGCCGCAGTGGCCGCCGGCGCCGACGCCGTGGGTTTTGTGTTGTACGACAAAAGCCCGCGTTATGTCTCGTTTGAGCGTGCCACTGAGCTGGCCCGACGGCTGCCGCCCTTTGTCACACCGGTGCTGCTGTTCGTCAATGAAAATGCTACCAAAATAATAGCTGCCTGCGCAGGTATCGCGGGGGCTACCGTCCAGTTTCATGGTGAAGAAACACCGGAACAGTGCTTGGATGCCACCCAGCAGGGGGGCCGCTCGTTTTTGCGGGCGGCACGCATCCCGCTGGGCGAAGACGGTCGCCACTTTGATCTCGTAAAATACGCACTCGATTATTCAAAAGCCCAGGCCATTTTGCTCGACGCCCATGTCGATGGGTATGGTGGTGGCGGGCTAGCATTCAATTGGTCACTTCTGCCTCCAAACGTCAACGCTCACCTCGTCTTGAGTGGTGGGCTGAACGCTGCCAACGTGATCGATGGCATCTTGCAGGTACGGCCCCGGTGTAAAACCCTGGCCGTCGATGTGAGCTCGGGGGTGGAGATGTCCGGCCCCGGCAACAAGGGCCTCAAGGACCCCGAAAAAATAAACCAGTTTGTCGCCGCCGTGCGCGCCGCTGACCAACAACTTGCAGAGATGTCAAAAAATGTTCTCCTATCAACAACCTGACCCAAGCGGTCACTTCGGGATTTATGGCGGCAGCTTCGTCTCCGAGACGCTGACGCATGCGATCAACGAGCTCAAGGCTGCGTACGCCAAGTACCAGCATGATCCCGCGTTTGTCGCCGAATTCAACTACGAGCTGGCCCACTTCGTCGGCCGTCCTTCTCCCGTTTACCATGCCGATCGCATGAGCCGCGAACAGGGTGGCGCGCAGATTTTTTTAAAACGAGAAGACCTGAACCACACCGGCGCCCACAAAATCAACAACACCATCGGCCAGGCGATGCTGGCCAAACGCATGGGCAAGCCGCGCGTGATCGCCGAAACCGGTGCCGGCCAGCACGGTGTCGCCACCGCCACCATTTGCGCCCGCTACGGCCTGGAATGCGTGGTGTACATGGGCAGTGAAGACGTCAAGCGCCAAAGCCCCAACGTCTACCGCATGAAGCTGCTGGGCGCCACCGTGGTGCCGGTCGAGAGCGGCAGCAAGACATTGAAAGACGCGCTGAACGAAGCCATGCGCGACTGGGTCGCCAACGTGGACAACACCTTCTACATCATCGGCACCGTGGCCGGGCCGCATCCCTACCCGATGATGGTGCGCGACTTCCAGAGCGTGATCGGCACCGAGTGCCTGCTGCAAATGCCTGAAATGCTGGCGCAACAGGGCTGCAAGACCTCGCAACCCGACGTGGTCGTGGCCTGTGTCGGCGGCGGCAGCAACGCCATGGGTATTTTTCACCCCTACATCCAGCACGAGAACACCCGCCTGATCGGTGTCGAAGCGGCCGGCGAAGGCATGGACTCTGGCCGCCACTCGGCCTCGTTGCAGCGCGGCAGCCCCGGCGTGCTGCACGGCAACCGCACCTATGTGCTGCAGGATGACAACGGCCAGGTGACGGAGACGCACAGCATCAGCGCCGGGCTGGACTACCCCGGTGTCGGCCCCGAACATGCTTTCCTCAAAGACATCGGCCGCGCTGAATACGTCGGCATCACGGACCAGGAAGCGCTGGCGGCTTTTCACTATCTGTGCCGCACCGAGGGCATCATCCCAGCGCTCGAATCGAGCCACGCCGTGGCCTATGCCATGAAGCTGGCCAAAACCATGCGACCCGACCAGTCCATCCTGGTCAATCTGTCGGGCCGGGGCGACAAGGACATTGGCACCGTAGCGGATCTGAGCCACGCCGACTTTTATTGCCGCCCGAGCTGCAAAGGCCAATCGGTGAAAGGGGCCGAGTCCTCCTCCTTGGGTGCAACACAGCAGATCGTGAAGGTCGTCAAATGAGCCGTATCGCCGCTACTTTTTCAAAATTGAAAGCAAACGGCCGCAAGGCGCTGATTCCCTACGTCACCGCTGGTTTCCCATTTGCCGACATCACGCCTGAGTTGATGCACGCCATGGTGGCGGGTGGCGCTGATGTGATCGAGCTGGGCGTGCCATTTTCCGACCCCAGTGCGGACGGCCCCGTCATCCAAAAAGCCGGTGACAAGGCGCTGGCCCAAGGTATTGGCATGGTCCAGGTTCTGGCCATGGTGCGCGCCTTTCGCATCCAGGATGCGAGCACACCGGTGGTGCTGATGGGCTATGCCAACCCGGTAGAGCGCTACAACCAGAAACGTGACCGCCACGATGGCAAAAGCGCCTTTGTGGTGGATGCGGCGAACGCTGGCGTGGACGGCGTGCTGATCGTCGATTACCCGCCCGAAGAATGCGAAGGCTTTGCCGCTGAACTCAAAAGCCACGGGCTGGACCTGATCTTTTTGCTGGCCCCCACCAGCACCGACGAGCGCATGCAGCAGGTCGCAGCCGTGGCCAGTGGCTATGTGTATTACGTCTCGCTCAAGGGCGTGACCGGCTCAGGCGCGTTGGACACGGGTGCGGTGGAGGCCATGCTGCCGCGTATTCGCCGACACGTCAGCGTGCCGGTGGGCGTTGGTTTTGGCATCCGTGACGCTGCTACCGCTCGCACCATCGGCAAAGTGGCTGATGCAGTAGTGATCGGCAGCAAAATCATCCAGCTGATTGACGAACAACCGCGCGACCAGGTCGCCCTGGTCGCCCAGAATTTCCTGCGTGAAATCCGGACCGCATTGGATTCATAATCCACCCCCTGAACTGAAACTTTGCGGGACAGACCGCCGCTACGCGATAGCCAAGCCATCTCTGTCCTCAATAAATTAAGGTGAACCCATGAGCTGGCTCGAAAAACTGCTACCCCCAAAAATTCTGCACACCGACCCGGCCGACCGGCGCAGCGTGCCGGAAGGTCTGTGGATCAAATGCCCCAACTGTGACACCGTGCTCTACAAGACGGATCTGGAGCAGAACCAGAACGTCTGCCCGACCTGCAGCCACCACCATCGCATTGGTGCACGGGCCCGGCTTGATGTGTTTCTGGACAACGAGGGGCGATTCGAGCTTGGGCAGGAAGTGCTGCCGGTGGATGCGCTCAAGTTCAAGGACAGCCGCAAGTACCCCGAGCGTTTGAAAGAAGCACTGGAAAACACCGGCGAGACGGACGCGCTGGTGGTCATGGGTGGCACCGTGCTCGGCATTGGCGTGGTGGCAGCCTGCTTTGAATTTGAGTTCATGGGGGGCAGCATGGGCTCGGTGGTAGGTGAACGTTTTGTGCGCGGGGTGCATACCGCCATCGAACAAAAAGTTCCTTTTGTCTGCTTCACCTCCACCGGCGGCGCACGCATGCAGGAAGGCCTGCTCAGCCTGATGCAAATGGCCAAAACCAATGCATCGCTCACCCGTCTGGCCAAAAAGGGCTTGCCCTTTATCAGCGTGTTGACCGACCCGACCATGGGCGGGGTCAGCGCCGGCTTTGCGTTTTTGGGCGACGTGGTGATTGCCGAACCCAAAGCGCTGATTGGTTTTGCCGGTCCCCGGGTGATTGAGTCAACGGTACGGGTGAAACTGCCTGAAGGCTTTCAACGTGCCGAGTTCTTGCAAACCAAAGGCGCCATCGACTTTATCTGCGACCGCCGGGAACTGCGCAAAACTATTGCGAACACCCTGGCCATGCTGCAGCGCCAGCCCGCTGACGCTGTGATCTGAGCGAAACAAGCGTCAAGTGGCAAGCAGTGCCAGACCCTGCAGGTAGCCCAGCACAATCGAGGCGATCTGCAGCAGCACCAGCAACACCAGCGGCGACAGATCGATACCCCCCACCAGGGGCAGCACACGGCGGATCGGCGTGAGAGGCGGAGCGCACAGCCGCTCAATCACATCTGACATGACCGAATGGGTCTGCACCCAGGACAAGACCGCGTAAACAATCACCAGGCCGGTCATCCCGGAAATGGCCAGTCGCAGCAGACCAAAAGCGGCCAGAATCGGGACGGCAAACAAGCCGCCATCGGCCCCCGCCAGCAGCCACAGCAGAAAAAACTGCGTCAGTTCCAGTAGATAGGCAGCCACCAGGCTAGCAGTATCCAATCGTCCCAACGCGGGCACCACCCGCCGCAGCGGCAGCACCAGCCAGTCGGTCAGGGCAAAGACAAAGCGCCCGAGCGGATTGCCCGAGCGGGTTGACATGGGAATGCGCTGGTACTGCATGTACAGACGCAGCAGACAGGCACCGCCTATGACACCGGCGGCGACCTCAAGCAACAATGAAATGATTTGGTAAAGCATGAGAATTTGCGAATGTAAATCTCACCGCATCATAGCGACAGGACGCGGTCAACTTAAAATCTACCCTTTCGGCTAAAAATTGCCGTTCACCGCCCTTCCCTGCACCGCCAACGCTGCCCCTACGATTGCGCCTCTCATGTCTGACCACAACACCTCCCCAGCCCCCCAGGACGAAAACCAGCTGATCGCCGAACGGCGCGAAAAGCTCAAGGCCATCCGCCAGCAGCAAGCCGAAGGCAAAGGCGTTGCCTTCCCCAATGACTTCAAACCGACCGACCACGCCGCCGACCTGTTTGCCGCCCACGCCGGCCAAACCCCGGAAGGGCTGATCGAGCAAGGCGCCGTCGCCAAGGTCGCCGGGCGCATGATGCTCAAGCGCGTCATGGGCAAGGCCAGCTTTGCCACCCTGCAAGACAGCACCGGGCGCATCCAGATTTACATCAAGGGCGAGGATATCGGCGCCGACCTGTACGCCAGCTTCAAGCACTGGGATCTGGGCGACATCGTGGCCGCCGAAGGCAAGATATTCAAGACCAAAACCGGCGAGCTCTCCATCCACGCCAGCAGCGTGCGCCTGCTGACCAAAAGCCTGCGCCCCATGCCCGACAAGTTTCACGGCATGAACGACCAGGAAGTGAAATACCGCCAACGCTATGTCGACCTGATGACCGACGAGACCGCCCGCAAGCGCTTTGTGGCGCGCTCTAAAGCCGTCAGCGGCATTCGCGAGTTCATGGTGGCGCACAATTTCCTGGAGGTGGAGACGCCCATGCTGCACCCGATTCCGGGCGGTGCCAATGCCAAACCCTTCACCACGCACCACAACGCGCTGGACCAGCAGATGTTCTTGCGCATTGCGCCCGAGCTGTACCTGAAGCGCCTGATTGTGGGCGGCTTTGATCGCGTGTTCGAGATCAACCGCAGCTTCCGCAACGAAGGCATCTCGGTGCGTCACAACCCCGAGTTCACCATGATGGAGTTCTACGCGGCCTACTGGGACTACCAGGACCTGATGACCTTCACCGAAGCCCTGATTCGTGACGCCGCGCACAAGGCCGCCGGCACCCTGCAGCTGAGCTACGGCGGCAAGGCGGTGGATCTGGCCCCGCCGTTTGAGCGTCTGACGATTCATGAGGCCATCTGCAAGCACACTGAAGCGGGCCAAGCCCTGGAAGGCGGCGCCGGCCTGAAAGTGGACAACGAAGCCTGGCTCATCAGTGCCCTGCGCAAACTGGGCCTGACGGAGGGTAAACACAAACTATCAACCCGCTCACTGGCCAGCCTGCAGGTGCTGTACTTTGAAGAAACGGTGGAAGAACAACTGTGGCAACCCACCTTCATTTGCGAGCACCCGGTGGAGATTTCACCGCTGGCCCGTGCCAGCGATCACAAGCCCGGTGTGACCGAGCGCTTTGAGCTCTACATCACCGGCCGCGAATTCGGCAACGGTTTTTCCGAACTGAACGACGCCGAAGAACAGGCCGCCCGCTTTCACGCCCAGGTGGCCGCCAAAGACGAAGGCGACGACGAGGCCATGTACTACGACCACGACTTCATTCGCGCCCTGGAATACGGCATGCCCCCCACCGGCGGCTGCGGCGTCGGCCTCGACCGCCTGATGATGCTGTTGACCGACAGCAGCAGCATTCGCGATGTGATTCTGTTCCCGGCCCTGCGTCGGGAGGCTTAAGCCAAATAGGCCTCCAGCCCCCGTCGCTATTGCGTAAGCAGCTATGACATCCATAGCATCCAAGCCGCTGAAGTTCCTGCAAGGCTATGCCGCCGACACGCTGGCGCAGGTCGAACAGCTCGTCGCGGATAAGCGGCTGGGCGAGTGGCTGCTGAAAAAATACCCCAGCGGCCACGGCGTGCGCACCGACAAAGCCCTGTTTGAGTACGTGCAGGCGCTCAAACAAACCTACCTGCGCGGTGCCGAGCCGCTCAACAAGGTCGCCTTTGACAGCAAACTGCAGGTGGTACAGCACGCGCTGGGCACCCACACCACGGTCTCCCGCGTGCAGGGTTCCAGGCTCAAGGCAAAACGGGAAATCCGTATCGCAGCCCTGTTCAAGGATGCGCCGCCGGAGTTTCTGAAAATGATCACCGTGCACGAACTGGCCCACCTCAAGGAGCGCGCCCACGACAAGGCCTTCTACCAGCTCTGCTGCTACATGGAGCCCAGCTACCACCAGCTGGAGTTTGAGGTGCGCATGTACCTGACCCATCTGGAAGTGTCGGGGACACGGTTGTGGGGGCTGGCGGGAGTGGAAGCCGTCTGACCAGACGTTACAGATATTAACGAGCGTCTGCCGGGTGACTCCACCATGGCTTATGCCGCACGTCACTGGGTGGCGCGCGACGCCCTGTTGGCCACGTCCTGTGCCCAACGCGCCCTGGATTCGGGGTAGACCCGTGTTTCTTCCAGCGCGATGTGGCCCCGGCACAGCGCCAGAAACACTTCCACGTCGTGTTGAAACTCGGCCGCGTCGAGCCAGTTGTTGCCCGATGCAATGGCGCGCAACTGCGGCGCCAGTTCGATCCAGTTTTCTTCAATCCAGCCGTGGTCCTGCTGCAAGGTACGCACTGCCGCAACCAGTTCGGGGTTGCCGCTGGCCAGCAGCGGCGGGAACACGTTTTTCTCTTCCTCCGCGTGATGCTGGCGAAAAGTGACGGAGAAAAAAGATTCGATGGCGCCAGCCTGCTGCTGCGCGGCTTTGGCGTCCACACCCACGGTCTCCATGTGCTGCGCCAGCGCGGCCAACTCAGTCAAATTCACGTGAATCTGCTGGTGGCACGCATCCAGCGTTTCAAAAATGATGGGTTCGGGGGCGACGCGCATAGGGTCTCCTGGACATAGTTTGTCCGCCATTATCAGTAGCACCTTCCGGCCAGACTTAAGCAAAATCAAATGCGTGCGAGATTTCCATGGCGACGCAACAGCGGCTTCGGGTTGAGAAAAAGTTTACGCCGGACATGTACAGCACCGGGTTTTTGATAAAAGTCATGAAACCTGTGAATTACGGGATAGCTCTGATGCCCGGCTTGCTCCCATGCGCTTAGACTCGCCCTATCCTGCTCCAGCGCGGACCCCACGCACGCAGGCCAAGGAGGCTGTTTTGCAACCCACCAACACCGCCAATCCGGCCTATTTTCACAAGGTCGTCGATTGTCAATGGGCCTGTCCGGCCCACACCCCCGTGCCCGAATACATCCGCTTGATCGGTCAGGGTCGCTACAGCGACGCCTACATGATCAACTGGGTTTCCAACGTCTTCCCCGGTGTGCTCGGCCGCACCTGCGACCGGCCCTGTGAGCCGGCCTGTCGGCGTGGCCGCGTCGAGGAAAACAACGGCAACAAACCCGAACCGGTGGCGATTTGCCGCCTCAAGCGGGTCGCCGCCGACCTCAAGGACGACGTCCGGGCACGCATGCCCGCCGTGGCCCCCCGTAATGGCAAGCGGGTGGCCTGCATCGGTGCCGGGCCGTCGTCACTGACGGTGGCGCGCGACCTGACGCCCCTGGGTTACGAGGTCACGGTGTTCGATGGCGAAGCCAAGGCGGGCGGCTTCATCCGTTCGCAAATCCCGCGTTTTCGTCTGCCTGAGTCAGTGATCGACGAAGAAACCGGTTACATCCTGGACCTCGGCGTGCAGTTCAACAGCGGTCAGCGGGTCGATTCCATGCAGGCGCTGCTGGCGCAGGGTTATGACGCCGTGTTCGTCGGTTGTGGCGCACCGCGCGGCCGTGATCTGGACGTGCCTGGCCGCCAGAAGGCGGCCGCCAACATCCACATTGGCATCGACTGGCTGGCCTCGGTGTCGTTCGGGCACATCACCAGCGTGGGCAAGCGCGTCATCGTGCTGGGTGGCGGCAACACGGCGATGGACTGCTGCCGCTCGGCCAGGCGTCTGGGCGGCAGCGACGTCAAGGTGATCGTGCGCAGTGGCTTTGAGGAAATGAAAGCCTCGCCCTGGGAGAAAGAAGACGCCCTGCACGAAGGCATCCCGATCCTCAATTTCCATGTGCCCAAGAGTTTCGAGCATGAAGGCGACAAGCTCACCGGCATGACCTTCGAAGTGGTCACTGCGGTGTACGACGACAAAGGTCGGCGTAGCCTGGTACCGACCGGTGCGCCCGACGTATTGGTGGCGTGTGACACCGTGCTGGTGGCGGTGGGCCAGGAAAACGCCTTCCCCTGGATCGAGCGCACCTGTGGCATCGAATTTGACCGCTGGGGTTTGCCGGTGCTGGGCAAGGGCACCTTCCAGTCCACGCTGTCCAAGGTGTTTTTCGGTGGCGACGCCGCTTACGGTCCGAAAAACATCATCACCGCTGTGGCCCACGGGCACGAGGCGGCGGTGTCGATTGACCGTTTCGTGAACGGCGAAGACGTGAGCCGACGCCCTGCGCCGTTGACCAATCTGATGTCGCAGAAGATGGGCATCCACGAGTGGAGCTACCACAACGATGTATCGAATGATGTGCGTTTCAAGGTGCCCTGGGTGGCGGCCGAGCAGGCGCTGGCCAGCATCAAGATTGAGGTGGAGCTGGGCTTTGATGCCGCCACCGCCTTCAAGGAAGCGAGCCGCTGTCTGAACTGCGACGTGCAGACCGTGTTCAACCGCGACACCTGCATCGAATGCGATGCCTGCGTCGACATCTGCCCGATGGACTGCATCACCTTCACCGCCAATGGCATTGAGGCCGACCTGCGCACGCGCCTGAAGGCACCGGCGATAAATCTGGCACAAGACCTCTACGTCTCGACCGAACTCAAAACCGGCCGCGTCATGGTCAAAGACGAAGACGTCTGCCTGCACTGCGGCCTGTGTGCCGAGCGCTGCCCAACCGGCGCCTGGGACATGCAAAAGTTCCTGCTCAACACCACGCAGGCGGGGCCGCGCTGCCGTGTCGCCGGCATCGCCCCAACGGAGGTTGCATGAAACGCATCGAAGCCATCAACGATTTCGTCATCAAGTTCGCCAATGTCAATGGCTCGGGTTCGGCCTCGGCCAACGAATTGTTCGCCAAAGCCGTGATGCGCATGGGCGTGCCGGTCAGCCCGCGCAACATCTTCCCCAGCAACATCCAGGGCATGCCCACCTGGTACGAGGCACGGGTCTGCGAAAAAGGCTACCACGGCCGGCGCGGCGGTGTTGACATGATGGTGGCCATGAACCCGCAGACCTGGGACACCGATGTGGCAGAGATCGAACCCGGCGGCTACCTGTTCTACGACAGCACGCGGCCGATGCCGCCGTCCAAGTTCCGCGACGACATCCACGTCATTGGCGTGCCGCTGACCGAAATCGCCAATGCGGCCTATGCGGACCCCCGCCAGCGCCAGTTGTTCAAAAACATCATCTACGTCGGTGCCCTGTCGGTGCTGCTGGACGTGGACGCCGAAGTCTTCGAGAAGCTGTTTGCCGAACAGTACAAAGGCAAGGAGCGTCTGCTGGACTCGAACATCAAAGCCCTGCACCTGGGGCGTGATTACGTGAAGCAACACCTGCAGGCGCCGCTGGGGATTCGCGTGCGCCGCTCCGACAGCGTGGGCGACCAGATCTTCACCGACGGCAACAGTGCAGCCGCACTGGGCTGCATCTACGGTGGCGCCACGGTCGCGGCCTGGTACCCGATCACGCCGTCGTCGTCCATCCCGGAGGCGTTCCAGAAGTATTGCGAGAAGTTCCGGGTTGACCCTGCAACCGGTCAACACCGCTTTGCCATCGTGCAGGCCGAAGATGAGCTGGCCTCGATCGGCATGGTGGTCGGCGCCGGCTGGAACGGCGCGCGGGCGTTCACCGCCACCTCCGGCCCGGGCATCTCCTTGATGACCGAGTTCATCGGTCTGGCCTACTTTGCCGAGATACCGGTCACCATCATCAACGTACAGCGCGGTGGCCCCTCCACCGGCATGCCCACGCGCACCCAGCAGTCTGATTTGATTGCCTGCGCCTATGCCTCGCACGGCGACACCAAACACGTGTTGCTGCTGCCGCAAGACCCGTACGAATGCTTCGAGCAATCGGCCGCCGCGCTGGACCTGGCGGACCGCCTGCAAACCCCCATCTTCGTCATGACCGACCTGGATATCGGCATGAACCAGCGCCTGTGCAAACCCTTCGTCTGGGATGACAAGCGCGCCTACGACCGGGGCAAGGTGATGACGGCCGAGGAACTCGAAGCCGGCAAGGATTTTGGCCGTTACAAGGACGTCGATGGCGACGGCATCCCCTGGCGCACACTGCCCGGCACGCACCCCAGCAAAGGTGCCTTCTTTACCCGTGGCACCACGCGCGACCCCTACGCCCGCTATTCCGAGCGCGGACAGGACTACATCTACAACATGGAGCGTCTGCTCAAGAAGTTCAAAACCGCCGCCACGCTGGTGCCACAGCCGGTGCTGCGCAACGCACCACAACCGACCCGCTTCGGGGTGATCTACTTCGGATCAACCAGTCCGGCCATGCGCGAGGCACTCGACGTGCTGGAGGCCGAAGACATCCATGTTGACGCGCTACGCCTGCGCGCCTTCCCCTTTCCGCAGTCGGTGTCCGATTTCATTGCCGCGCATGACAAGGTGTTTGTGGTCGAGCAAAACCGCGACGCCCAGATGCACTCGATGCTGGTCAACGAACTCGACATCGACCCGGCCAGACTGGTGCGCGTGCTGCACTACGACGGCACGCCGATCACTGCGCGTTTTATTGCCGACGCAATCCGCAAAAGCCTGGCCCAGCACAAGGAGCTCGCATGACTTTTATTGCCAAACCCCGACTGCACCACCCATCGCTGCACACCAACAAGGTCGGCTACACCCGACGCGATTACGAAGGCCGCATTTCCACCTTATGCGCCGGTTGCGGGCACGACTCGATTTCGGCCGCCATCATCCAGGCTTGCTGGGAGCTCGACATCGAGCCGCACCGCGTAGCCAAGCTCTCGGGTATCGGCTGCAGCTCCAAGACGCCGGACTATTTTTTGGGCGCCTCGCACGGCTTCAACACCGTACATGGGCGCATGCCGTCGGTGCTCACCGGCGCCAATCTGGCCAACCGCGACTTGCTCTACCTCGGCGTATCGGGCGACGGCGACTCGGCCTCCATTGGCCTGGGCCAGTTTGCCAACGCCATGCGCCGGGGCGTGTGCATGGCCTATATCGTCGAAAACAACGGTGTCTACGGCTTGACCAAGGGCCAGTTCTCGGCAACCGCCGACCGGGGCTCCAAGAGCAAGAAAGGCGTCATCAACAGCGACAACCCGGTGGACTTGGTGGGCATCGCCCTGCAACTCGGCGCCACCTATGTGGCACGCAGTTTTTCAGGTGACAAGGCGCAACTGGTGCCGCTGATCAAGGGTGCCATCGAACATGGCGGCGCGGCCTTCATTGACGTCATCAGCCCGTGCGTCACCTTCAACAACCACAGCGGCAGCACCAAGAGTTACGACTACGTACGCCAGCACAACGAAGCGGTCAGCCGAATCGACTTCATCACACCGGGCAGCGAGATCACCACCGACTACGCCCCCGGCGAAATGGTGGAGGTGGCGCAGCACGACGGCTCGGTACTTCGCCTGCGCAAACTACACACCGACTACGATCCGACCGACCGCTACGCCGCCATGAGCTATATGCAGCAGCACGCGGCGCGTGGCGAGGTAGTCACCGGCCTGCTCTACCTGGACGCGCTGGCAACCGACCTGCACACCTCGCTCAATACCTGTGCCGCGCCGCTCAATACGCTGAATGCGAGGGAACTCAGCCCCGGCGCTGCAGCACTGGACAAAATCAACGCTGCGCTGCGCTGACTGCGGCGCCCAACCTGTCAACTTGTTGCCTGAAGAGGAGTCCGCCATGTCCGAACGCACGGTTTTTCAATCAATGTCGCAGCGCCACGTCATCAGCTTGGGGCCGGGCGCGACGGTTCACGAGGCGGCCTGCGTGATGACGCGCGCGAATTGCGGCAGCGTGCTCATCATCGACACCGCCAGCACGCTGCTGGGTATCCTGACCGAACGCGACCTGATGACGCGCGTGCTGGCCAAGGCACTCAACCCGGCCAAAACAGTGGTGTCCGACGTGATGACGCGCAATCCCCGCTGCGTGGCACCTGAAATGAAGGTGGCGGATGCGGTGCTGATCATGATCGAGCGCGGCTTCAGACACCTGCCCATTGTTGCTGACAGCGGCAAGATTTTGGGCGTGTTTTCGGTGCGCGACGCGTTACCGCGCGAGGTCAACGTCGCCGTCGGATTGGCCGAATTCCACGAGCAGGTCAACGACGCGCTGGGGTGAGGCTACCCCAGCGGTTGTGGGGCAGTCTTAAAAGCTTTCCCAATCGCCCCCGTCCGCTTTAGCGGTCTGGACTGGCGCCGTCAGCACAAGCTTCCTGGTGCTGACGATGGTCGGCTTGGTGTGGGGCGCGTTGCCGAATTTTCTGGGGGCTTGGGCCATCTTGACAGGCGTGTGCTGGCGCTGCACGGGCATACTGTGCGCGGAAAAGCTCCCCTGACCCTGCGCGAGCTTGAACACCGCCACCGCCTGCACCAGTTGCTGGGCCTGGGTTTTCAGACTGTCAGCCGCAGCGGCACTTTCCTCCACCAGTGCCGCATTCTGCTGCGTGGCCTGGTCCATCTGGGTGATGGCCTCGCCCACCTGCGCAACCCCTTGGGCTTGCTCATTGCTGGCCGCACTGATCTCGCCCATGATGTCGGTGACACGACGGATGCTGCTCACCACCTCGGCCATGGTGGTGCCGGCCTGATCGACCAGCGCCGTGCCCTGCTCGACGCGTTCCACGCTGTCATTGATCAGTGTCTTGATTTCCTTGGCCGCATCGGCCGAGCGCCCGGCCAGGCTGCGCACCTCGGAGGCCACCACGGCAAAGCCGCGACCCTGCTCGCCGGCACGCGCCGCTTCCACGGCGGCATTGAGCGCCAGGATGTTGGTCTGGAAGGCAATGCCGTCGATCACGCTGATGATGTCAGAGATCTTCCGGGAAGAATCATTAATACCTTTCATGGTGCCGACGACCTGGGCCACGACTTCGCCGCCTTTGATGGCCACGGTAGAGGCACTTTGCGCGAGCTGATTGGCTTGGCGCGCATTGTCAGCGTTCTGGCGCACGGTGGAGCTGAGTTCCTCCATCGAGGCGGCGGTTTCTTCCAGTGCGCTGGCCTGCTCTTCGGTACGGCCGGATAAATCGTTGTTGCCCTGGGCGATTTGCATTGAAGCCGTCGCCACGCTTTCGGAGCCCTGGCGCACGGTGCTGACCACGCGGCTCAACGACGTTTGCATACGTTCCACGGCTGCCAGCACACTGGCGGTGTCGCCGCCGCGCAGTTGCAACTGGACGCTCAGATCGCCATCGGCAACGCGGTTGACGGCATCGCACAGCTCGGCGGGCTCGGCGCCCAGTGAGCGTGACAGGTCACGGGTGATCACCCAGGCCACGCCCGCGCCCACCAAGAACATCAACAGTGCCAGTCCACTCATGAGCGTCCCCGCGGTGCTCGCTGTCTGTGCCGCCTCCTGCGCCAGCTTGTTGGCGAGTTCTGTCTGTATCGCCCGCGAATCATCGCTGGCTTTGAAAACGACGTTCTGCAAACTGCGTACTTCGCCAGTCAGCAGACGGACGGCTTCCGCCTTCTCGCCTTTTTCGGCCAAGGCGATGACGCGATCGAGACCGCTGTTGTAAGGACCCCGGTTCTCGTTGAGTATTTTCAGAAGTTCAACCACTTTAGGCACCGTCACGGTTTTTTCAAGTTGGGCCAAGACCTCTTTGTTGGCGGCCCGGAGTGCGACAATTTTCTTCTTCTCTTCATCGCGAACGGCCGGGTCGTCGCTGATGACAATGTTGCGCGCTGCGCGGGCGGCGGCGTTGAGGTTGTCCTTGATCTCGGTGAACTGGGCCACCTTGACCATGCGGTTGCCAGCCACATCTTCCAGGCTGGCGGCCAGTGTGCGCATTTTCAGCGCCCCGATGATCGCAATCGCAATTCCGATCAGGACAATCGAGCCAAAGCCAAGTGTCAGGCGGGTCGAAACTTTCATATTATTCATGGAGACTATTTCCTTTTGTTTTGTACGACACGGGATGCAATTGGGGTACTCGTGTTCATGGTGTCGGAGCCGTTTTAAACGGTCTATTGCCACAGCAGAACAATGTCATCAGGCAAACCTAAAACTACACCGCATCGAGCTTGAACACGGCCACTGTGCCGACCAGATCCTGCGCCTGCGATTTGAGACTGGAAGCCGCTGCCGCCATCTCCTCCACCAGCGCGGCATTCTGCTGCGTCGCCTGGTCCATTTGGGTCACAGCTTCGCCCACCTGGGACACCCCGGTACTCTGCTCCGAGCTCGCCGCACTGATCTCACCCATGATGTCAGTCACGCGGCGAATACTGCTTACCACCTCGGTCATGGTAGCACCGGCCTGTCCCACCAGCGCCGTTCCCTGCTCGACCCGTTCCACGCTGTCGTTGATGAGGGTCTTGATTTCCTTGGCCGCATCGGCCGAGCGCCCGGCCAGACTGCGCACTTCAGACGCCACCACGGCAAAGCCACGGCCTTGCTCACCGGCGCGCGCCGCTTCCACCGCCGCATTGAGCGCCAGGATGTTGGTCTGGAAGGCAATGCCGTCGATCACGCTGATGATGTCGGATATCTTCCTGGAAGAGTCGTTGATGCCTTTCATGGTGTCCACCACTTGGGCTACCACTTCACCACCCTGGATGGCCACACTGGAAGCACTCTGGGCCAGCTGGTTGGCCTGTTTGGCGTTGTCAGCGTTTTGCTTGACGGTGGAACTGAGCTCTTCCATTGAGGCGGCGGTTTCTTCCAGCGCACTGGCCTGTTGCTCGGTGCGGGCACTGAGGTCGTGGTTGCCCTGAGCAATTTCGGCACTGGCGGTGGCCACGCTCTCGGAGCCCTGGCGGACGTTGGAGACGACGCTGGTCAGGTTGTCCTGCATGGTGGACAGGGCCTGGAGGAGCAAGCCGATTTCATCGTTGCCGGAAGCACTCACACGATGACTCAGGTCACCCTCACCAATGCGTTGCGCCGCAATCCGTGCCGTATCAACGCCGCGGGAAATGCTGCGCGACAGACTCCAACTGGTGAGGACAGCAGCAGCCAGGGCGACCACGAAAAGTAGTCCCCCGATCACATACAGTTGCTTGAACATTGCGCTGACTTCCTTCTGGGCCGCCTGGACATTGGCAGCCTCCCCATCAACCAGCACCTGCGTTGCGCGAATGTAGTCATCAGTGACGGGCAGGAATTTTTTTTCCACCAAGGCGCGGGCACCAGCGTCGTCCCCGGCGGTCTTCAAGGCGTTAACCTGGTCGCGGCCTGCTATCCATGTCTTGCGCACTTCACCCACATTTTCGGCCCGCTTTCTGGACTCGCTGTCCTGCACCTTGGCAAGAAAGGTCTTTTGCGTCTCGGTTGTCCCGCGTGATGTAGCAGCCATCGGCTCCTTGAAGAAGTCGAGCATGGTCCCCCCCTCCGAATAACCTACCGCCAGAGAGCGCGCGGAGTTTTGCCGCACATCACCCTGCCAGTTACCCGCCAACTGCAGCAGTTCGGCTGAACGCGTCATGCGCGACGTTGCCTCGGATGCCATATCCACCCGCCAGACGGTAACGCCCGCCATCAGAAGAAACAGCGCGATGATCACCGCAAATCCAAGTGTGAGTCGGGTGGAAATTCTCAGGTTGTTCATATATTTTTCTACTTTTTTGTTTCAATAAATTCAAGAAATAACTTAAGAACTTTCCCAGTCATCCCTACCGGCTTTGGCTGTGGACGCTCAAGCTCGTTTGACCTTGCGCCAGCTTGAACACGGCCACCGTCTGCACCAGCTCCTGCGCCTGTGTCTTCAGGCTGCCCGCTGCCGCCGCCATCTCCTCCACCAGCGCGGCGTTCTGCTGGGTCACCTGGTCCATCTGGGTAACGGCTTCGCCCACCTGGGATACCCCGGCACTCTGCTCCGAGCTGGCTGCGCTGATATCGCCCATGAGGTCGGTGACGCGTTTGATGGCACTCACCACCTCGGTCATGGTGATCCCGGCCTGATCGACCAGGACGGTACCTTGCTCAACCCGCTCCACGCTGGCATTGATCAGGCTCTTGATCTCCTTGGCGGCTTCGGCGGAACGTCCGGCCAAACTGCGCACCTCGCTGGCCACCACCGCAAAGCCACGGCCCTGCTCACCGGCCCGGGCCGCTTCCACGGCAGCATTCAAGGCCAGGATATTGGTCTGGAAGGCAATGCCCTCAATCACACTAAGGATGTCGGAGATATTTTTGGAGCTGTCGTTGATGTGCTTCATGGTGTTGACCACCTGTGCCACCACCTCGCCACCCTGAATGGCTGTTGAACAGGCACTCTGGGCCAGCTGGTTGGCCTGTCTGGCGTTGTCGGCATTTTGCTTGACGGTGGAGTTCAGCTCCTCCATCGAGGCCGCGGTTTCTTCCAGCGCACTGGCTTGCTGCTCGGTGCGGGCTGACAAATCATTGTTGCCCTGGGCGATCTGGGCGCTGGCCGTGGCCAGGCCCTCGGCGTTCTGGCGCACGCCGCCAACGATGTTGCTGAGGTTGTCGCGCATCGCCTTGAGCGCATACAGCAGGCTCGACTGATCGTTGTTTTTCAGTTCGACCGGAACCGTCAGGTCGCCCTGCGCGATGCGGCGCGTAATACCGGCCGCATATTCCGGCTCGCCGCCGAGTTGTTTGAGTAAACCGCGCGAAATCACCTGGCCGATTGCAAACAGGATGGCAGCCAGTATCAGCGCACCAATCGAAAAATCGATCAGGCGGCTCAGAATCGCAGCTTCAACCGTATCCACATACACGCCGGAGCCGATGATCCAGCCCCAAGGTGCAAAGCCTTTGACGTACGTCACCTTTTGCACCGGTTGATCGCTGCCCGGCTTGGGCCATAGATAAGAGACTAATCCGGCGCCGCTTGCTTTGACGGTGTTTACGAATTCGGAAAATATATGCGTGCCGGTCGGATCCTTCATGTCCGACATGTCCTTGCCGTCCAGTGCCGGGCTGATCGGATGCATCAGCATGCGTGCTTGCATATCGGTGAGAAAGAAATATTCGGCACCGCTGTACCGCAAGCCCTTGATCGCCAGCATCGCCTGCTGTTGCGCCTGCGGCTCGGTCAACGCGCCCTTGGTCACCAGGTCGTGGTAGTACATCAGCAGGCCGTGGGCGGTTTCAACCACCTGTCGCACGTTATTTTGTCGCTCTTCCAGTATCAGTTTTCGCTCCGAAACCATAAATAGCGCCGTCAATACGGCGATGCCGAGGATGGCGCTGAATGTGAACAGTCCGAGTCTTTTGGCGATACTCATGGAGCGGAGATTTTGCGGCTTGGACATATGCGTTTCCTAATAATTCAGATTGACTTTTTATACAGCGTCGGCTGTTTCCGCAATCAAGCCCATTTCGGCACTGCTCATCAGTTTTTCGATGTCCAGCAAGATCAGCATGCGGTCTCCAACCGCGCCGATGGCCAGCAGATGATCGCTGTCGACGACCGATGAAAAATCCGGTACCGGACGTAGTTGCTCGGGCGTGAGCGTGATCACGTCGGAGACGCCATCCACTACCATGCCGACCACCTGTTTGCCAATGTTGAGCACGATCACCACGGTGAAGGTGTCGTAGTTCACTTGTTCGAGGTTGAACTTGATCCGCATGTCGATGATGGGCACGATCACACCGCGCAGATTGATCACACCCTTGATGAAGGCCGGTGCGTTCGCAAAACGGGTGGGCTGTTCGTAGGAACGAATTTCCTGCACGCGCAGGATGTCGATCCCGTACTCCTCGGTCCCCAGCTTGAAAGCCAAAAACTCCGTGATGGATGCAATGGCCGCTTCTTTAGATGAGATGGACTTGACTGGGGAGGCCCCGTCATGGGCTGCAAGTGACTGATTCATGATCGCTGCTCTGTCTGATGGTTGGATAAATTCTTCGCACTCGAAGGGTATCCAATCGAAAGAATCGTGTCAAGCGATTTAATCGTATTTGCTTAATAAATCGAAATGAATGATTATTTCGGCTCTAACTCTTCAGCCAAGGCCTTGAGTAACTCATGGGCTGGCACTGGTTTGGTGAAATAGCGGCAAATCCCGTGTCGAAGCACTTCGGACCGGTCAACGCCATCGCTGTATCCGGTGCACAAAATGATGGGCAGATTGGGTCGCACGCTGCGCAGGCGCTGCGCCAGCGCAACACCACTCAAACCAGGCATGGTTTGGTCAGTAATGACCAAATCGACGTCATTTTTTTCAATTTCAAATGCAGCCAACACCTCGGCCGGGCCGTTGAACAGCCGCACGCGGTAGCCCCAATCCTCGAGCAACTCCCCCAAATAGCGAACCACAGCGGGTTCATCGTCAACCACCCAAATATGTTGGCCCATGCCCGATTGGACCTTCAGGGTGCTTCGCTCCCCAGCAAGAGATACTTCTGCCGGCAATGCGATGGGGAACAACAAGCGGAACCGGCTTCCTCGACCAGGCTGGGATTCGACCACGACATGCCCATCGGAGCGCCGCAAAATACCTTGTACCATGGACAATCCCAGCCCCGTTCCCTTGCCCACATCTTTCGTTGTGAAGAACGGATCGAACAAACGTGACAGGTGTTCCGCCGCTATGCCGCACCCGTTGTCAGACACTTCAAGGGCAAGATAGGTGCCAGACAGGCGCTGGAGGCAGGACGCACAAATCTGACCTTTGATCTCAACCCGATGCAAACGAATATCGATCATGCCGTGCCCGTCAATGGCATCACGTGCGTTAATGATGAGATTGATCAGTACCTGATTCAACTCGCCAGCGTCCATGCGAATGTGCAACTCATCTTCGATGCGACTCTTAAGTTGAATGCTTGAAGGTATCGACGGCCGCATCATTGCCAAAACTTCTTCTATCACTGCAGCGGGAGAAATCACGTCAGGACTTGCGCTGTGTTGCGTACGCGTGAAAGTGAGCATCTTGGCGATCAGGTCACGGGCACGCTCACTGGCCGTAATCACCTCACGCAAGTAGGCAGCCAGCTTGCCTTGCTTGTCTGGCACAAAACGATCCAGCGCCAGATTCGAGTACCCCAAAATGGCAGCCAGGATGTTGTTGAAGTCATGCGCGATACCACCCGTCAGTTGTCCGAGCGCCTGCATCTTCTGCGACTGCTGCAATTGCCGTTCAAGGTCTTGCCTGACGGCAGCAGCCTGCACACGTTCGGACCGATCACGCGAGAAAACAAACACATGCTTTGACTCAGGATCGTAGGTCGCTGAAATATCAACTGCGAATTCGTGCCCCTGTTTGTGGTGATGGCGGGTTTCAAATTGATCGTATCCCAGCTGGATTAATTTCCCCATGTGCGTCTGGACTTCCTCCTGACGCTCAATCGTTTTCAGCTGGCTGATATGCATGGTCAGCAGTTCTTCAACCGTGTAGCCGGACATCCTTGCATAGGCCGCATTGACTTCCAGCAAACGGCCGGATGTGTCGGCGATCCAGAAACCATCAATGGCCGTATCCAGTACGTGTTTGTGGCGCAATTGAGCGTTTGTGCTCTCAGTCACATTTTCTCCGACGGAGACATAACCTTCAATCACGCCTTCCTCATTGCGCAGCGGCGTCACGGTCCGATCCATGATGATGTTGTTGTTATCCTGTGCATCCTTGAGGTGCACCAATCCTCGCCAGACCTTGCCGGCCTCGACCGTCGCGCGAATGTTCTCGGCCACCTGCGGGTCGGGTGTGAGGGGTGCAGAAAACAGGGAGAGCCTGTTTTCGACCGCCAAAGAATTCAGAGCACATACTTCGCGTGAGGCCCGATTCCTCCAATGCACCTCGCCTTGGAGGTCGGTCACGACAACCGGCGTGGCCGTCGATTCCAATGCCAGTGATTGGGTGCGCAATGTCGCATTCACTTTCAGGAGCGTTTGCGTTTGAGCAGCCAGCTGCTGGTAAGGCCGGCGCACACTGACCACAAACATGGCTTGGTAGAGGAGGCCATAGCCTATGAACTTGTACAAATGACCAAGAAGGTTCACGGCATCATTGCTAATTTCATATTGGGTCAAAAAAAGTTCGCTTAATGCCGCTACCGACACGGCACCGAATATCCATGGCAATGATTCATCATCTGACTGGTGCGCCAGCCGGTAGTAGCGCCAGGCGGCCAGAACCAGCAGACCCGTAATGAGCCACTCAAGTCCAACTTTGAAGGGGGTCAAGCCGATGCTTTTAATGTAGAAGACCGGCAGGTCTGCTTCATGAAAAATCACTCCCCACATCACCACCAGATTGACCAGGGTGTAGGCAGCAAGAACGCCATAGCGTGCCCACGTTGATGACGGCTGAAGTTGAGGATAAAAACTAACCCCCAACAGGCTGACCGCAACCAGCAGACGCGCGGCCAACCAGAATGCGATACTTTTTTCAGGAGAGGCGGGCGTCATCAGGTCTGGCATGTCCGCGAAGGACAAGGCATGGGAAAAATCAAGCCAACCGGCAGCAAAAATGGCGACGGCAATCAATACCGAAGAGGCCGAGACCTCCTTTTTTGGTGTGTGCCATAGCGTTGCAAAAACAAGGAAAGCAGCCAGTATTGAACTGAACTCCAGTAGCGTATGCAATGGAAGGTAATGCTTGCGCGGGATGTGCACGTCCTGCAGCGGCAGCAGCATGACCAGCAGCGCCAAAGCGGCAAAGACGACAACAAGCACGACCTGTTGACGCAGCAGGCGCTGGTCATCCGCTACGGCTTGCATGGTGCGTTTCAACGGGTTCATGGGTAGGGCCTGTGGTCCCAGTCCAGCGCGCCAGTGCTTCGAATCTCGCCGAAAAGACTCAATCCAAGATCGTCGTGCGAAGCAAGTGGAAGCTCGAGATCTTCCGGATGGGTTTTGACAATCCCGAGAAAGATGGCCGTCAACGCTGGATCGCGCCAGCCACGCGCCGCTTCAGTCTCAAGCACCTCAATCACCTGCTGGCGCTCCATGGCACGCTTGTAGGGGCGTGCGTGGGCCAAGGCATCGTAAATATCCACCATCTGGAAAACCCGGGCCAGCAGAGGAATTTCTTCACCGCGCAAACCATCGGGGTAGCCGCTGCCGTCCCATTTTTCATGGTGGTGGCGAATGATCGGCACCGTCAGACGCATGCTCTTGAGTCCGGCCACGAGTCGTGCGCCGATATCCACATGCTGACGCATGATGACCCACTCTGCATCAGTCAACTGAGCCGGTTTGAGCAGGATGCTGTCCGGAATGCCCAGTTTGCCGATGTCATGCAGCACACCACCGCGGCGCAGCGCCATCAGTTCCTCGGCGCCCAGCCCCAGTGCTTTGCCCAGCACCACGCCACTGTGCGAAAGGCGGGAACAGTGGTCACCGGTGTTGCCGTCTTTGGCCTCCACCATTCTGGCCAGCGCGAACAGCATGGATTCGGCACTGTCGAGTTGGTCGGTCAGCCGCTTGTGGCTCACTGCGGCATCCAGCCGGGCCAGCAGTTCGCTCGGCTGGTACGGCTTGCGAACAAAGTCGCTGGCACCGGCAGACAAGCTGAGGGTGAGGTTGTCAATATCACCATTCCCGGTCACCATCAGGATAGGCAACATGCCCAAACCCAATTCCCCCCGGATACACCGACAAACCTCATCACCATCCATGCCAGGCATTTGCTTGTCGAGCAGCACGACATCGAAGCTGCGTGCGCGCAAAGCGTCCAGTGCTTGCCTGCCCGAACTGGCCTCGCAGACAACGTATTTGGATGAGTCAAGCATTTCCCGTTCCAAAGCGCGATGAACGGGATCATCGTCCACGATCAGCACTTGGTAGGGATAGCCATTGAGGCTTGACTGAAGAACTTGCTGATCCATGTTGTTCACTCCCTACTCTTGCCGGCTTCTAGTCTTCAAGACCCATCAGTTTGAGTAAGCGGGCCGTGTCAATCGGCTTGGAAAGACAGCATTCAGCACCGGCTGCCAGCAGCTCCGCCTCATTTTCCGGACTGAGATAGCCGCTCATGGCGATCACACGCACATTGGCCAACCCGGGGATCTGCTTGATTTGGCGGCACACTTCGGTGCCTCTGATGCCCGGCATCATGAGGTCCAGCAGGACGATGTCGGGAGAAAAAGTATGAACCTTGCGCCCGGCATCGAAGCCGTCGTAGGCGACCTCCACCACCGCTTGATGCGCCCCACCTTCGAGCAACTCCCTTAGGAAACCGACCACGGCCCTGTCGTCATCCACGATCAGAACCTTCAGCGGCCCTTTGTTGCCAACCGGATTCCACTGGCGAGCAAAACGCTCGACCTCTTCATAACGAAACCTGCGATGCCCTCCGGGCGTGACTTCGGCCTGCAACAAGCCTTTTTGTGCCCAGCCGCGAACGGTGACCGGAGAAACCATCATCCATTGAGCCACTTCGTTGGGCGTGAGATACGGTTTGTTTTTGAATTCTTCGGTCATGACTTGAGCACAATTGGATTGAGGTTTCGGTTTAAGCGATTATGCTACTTTAATCGATATTTGTGACATATCGATTACAGCAACTCTGACCGCTCACTAGCGCCGACCCAATCAGCACGGCACCGGAACCGGCATTTCAGCCACTGCGCAGCGGTTTGAGCAAGTCTGACAGCCCGTTGTGGTCAATCTCATGCATCAGGGCCAACAGCCGCCCGATTTCGCCTTTCGGGACGCCCTCACGCGCAAACCAGCACAGGTAGTCGCCCGGCAAGTCGGCAATGATCCGCCCTTTGTACTTGCCAAACGGCATGCTGCGGGTCACCAGCAGTTGCAGGTCTTCGGGCTTCATGCTCAACCGCCGGCCCGTTTGACGACAAAGCCCTGTGCTTTAAGCGCTTCCATGACGCGGTCGCAGTGGTCGCCCTGCACCTCAATCACCCCGTCCTTGACCGTGCCACCCGAGCCGCAGGCGGTCTTGAGCTGCTTGCCCAAGGCGGCCAGGGCCAAGGGGTCGAGCGCCAGCCCGCGCACCAAAGTCACGCCCTTGCCGGCACGGCCCTTGGTTTCGCGCGAGACACGCACCACGCCGTCTGACGGCGGCCGCGCAGGGGTGGCGCTGCACCGGCAGCTGGCGGTGGGTTGGCGGCACACCGGGCACATGCGCCCACTGTCGGTGGAGTAGACCAGGCCACCGTTTGCGAGTCTGGATTTCATGAATGAATGAACCTTTGCGAAGTCATGCCCGATTGTCAGGGATGGCGCAGTCGTGACTGTTGCTATGTTTTTAATAGCTGCTTATGCAGATCGGACGGGGGCTATGTGCCAAAATGGCTTAAAGTCAAACCCATTTTGAGGAATCCCGCCATGTCACGTCAAAGTATTTGGGCCACCAAGGTCGCCGTCCTGGTTCAAGGCGGCAACAGCGAGGCCGCCATTGCCCAGATCAAAGTGGCCCCCACGGTGAAAGATCTGAAAGATCTGCGCGTCATCCTCACCAACTCAAAGCTGCTCGCGCGCCACCCCAACGTCGATGCCGCGACCCAGGACATGATCGTGGCCTTGTCGTCGCCCCGGTTGCACCGCTCGCCCTGAATCCGGCGCCGGGCCGCCCCAAGACGGATCAGCCCCTCAGGGCACCAAACTCAACGCGTGCATGTAGTCCGGCTGCACCATCAGGGCATCCCATTGCGGGGCGGGCGTACGCGGCAGCAACGCGCGGCGGCGCTCTTCGCTGTCCTCCAGCGGCTGCCAGCCGCCTTTGAGCTGCGCCTCGGTCAGACCGTCAATCAGCTCATCCAGCACCCGGCCGCCGCCTTCACTGCTGGCCAAGGACTGGTTGCACAACAACACCATGTCGCAACCGGCATTCAGCGCTGCCACGGCGGCCTCGGTGTAGCTCACTTGCTGACCGTCTATCAAACGGGCACCCGCCATGGATAAATCATCGCTGAAAATGGCGCCGCCAAAGCCGAGCTGGCCGCGCAGGATGTCGTTCAGCCATTTAGGCGAAAACCCGGCTGGCCGCGCATCCACCTTGGGGTAGATCACATGCGCGGGCATGACGCTGCTGAGCGTGGTGTTGAGCCAGCCATAGGGGGCGGCGTCCTCATTCAGAATGGCTTTCAGGCTGCGCTTATCCACCGGGATGTCGGTGTGGGAATCGGCTTTCACAAAGCCGTGGCCGGGAAAGTGTTTGCCGCAGTTGGCCATGCCGCTTTGCAGCAGGCCATGCATCAGGCTCTTGGCCAGCAGGCTGACCACGCGCGGGTCACGCGCAAAAGCCCGGTCACCAATGACACTGCTCGCGCCAAAATCAAGATCGAGCACCGGCGTAAAGCTGAAGTCCACGCCGCAGGCACGCAGCTCGGCCCCCAGCACGAAGCCGCAGGCAGTGGCCGCGTTGCTGGCTTGCAGGGCGCCGCTGCCCGCGCTGCCTTTTTTATCGTTCATCCATATTTCGCCCAGCGCCCGCATCGGCGGCAGATGGGTGAAGCCGTCGGTCTTGAAGCGCTGCACGCGGCCGCCTTCGTGGTCGACGCAGATCAGCAAGTCGCGCCGCACTTTTTTGATCTCGCGGCAGAGCTGGGTCAGCTGCGCCCGGTCCTGCCAGTTGCGGGCAAACAGGATGATGCCGCCGACCAGCGGGTGCTTCAGGCGTTGGCGATCAATTTTGCTCAGGCTCAGGCCGGCGATGTCGATGATGAGGGGCGCGTGTTGTGTCATGGGTGGCTTTCAATGAAAATTATTTGCTATGTATTAAATAGCTGCTTACGCTTATTTCACGGGGTCTAGAGGCCTATTGATCCGGCGCCGGGCCGCCCCAAGACGGATCAACCCCCTCGGGGGGCAGGGAGGACACGCAGTGCCGAGCGTGGGGGCCATATTCCTCTAGAACCTCGACGACGCAGAAGCTGGCGGCGTAATCGGTTTCGTCCGTCACGCTCACAAACGCGCTCAAGCCGCGGGTTTCAAACCAGTCTTTCAGTCCGCCGTGCAGCACGATGGTGGGCTTGCCACTGGCCAAGGTGCCCACCTCGCACAGGCGCCAGGTCATGGGGTGGGTCATGCCCAGGCCGATGGCCTTGCTGAAGGCTTCTTTGGCGCTGAAGCGAGTCGCCAGGTAGCGAATGCCGCGTTCGGGCCAGCGCGCGCTACGGGCTTTCCAGGTGGCAAATTCGGCAACGCTGAGGATCTTGCTGGCAAAGCGGTCGCCATGGCGCTCGAAGCTGGCGCGGATACGGCGCACGTCGCAGATGTCGGTGCCAATGCCGTAAATCATTCAATGCCCCTCAAGAATGCAGCGCAGGTAATCCTGCACGGTGGCGCTGTAGCCCAACTCCAGCGCGTCGGCAATCAGGGCGTGGCCGATGGAGACTTCTGCCACACCGGGTACTTGTTTGATGAAGGCCGTCAGGTTGTCGCGATTCAAATCGTGGCCCGCATTGACGCCCAGGCCGACCTCCAGCGCAGCCTGGGCGGCTTGGGCAAAGCGCGACAGCTGCGCGCCCTGTTGCGGAGTGCCCCAGGCGGCGGCATAGGGCTCGGTGTACAGCTCCACGCGGTCGGCACCCACCGCCTTGGCAGCGGCCATGGCTTGGGGATCGGCATCCATGAACAGGCTGACGCGCAGGCCCCAGGCATGGGCTTGCGCAATCAGGGGCCGCAGACGATCGGCATCAGCGGGGAAACCCCAGCCGTGATCGCTGGTGAACTGGCCTTCGCTGTCGGGCACAAAAGTGACCTGATGCACCGGCAGCTTGCGGTCCAGCAAGTCGCGCACGCAGTCCATCAGGTTGTGAAAAGGGTTGCCCTCGATATTGAATTCACGGTCCGGCCAAGCCTGCAGCAGTTCGGCCAGGTCGCGCACATCGTCGGCCCGGATATGGCGTTCGTCCGGGCGCGGATGCACCGTGATGCCATTGGCTCCAGCCTGCAGGCAAAGGGTGGCCGCGCGGGTGACGCTGGGAATGCCCAGATGGCGCGTGTTGCGCACCAGCGCCACTTTGTTGAGGTTGACAGAAAGACAGGTCCGCGCCGTGGGGGGGGAATTTTCCGCCGGGCCGCCCCAAGGAAAATTAGCCCCCTCGGGGGGCAGCGCAGTACACGTAGTGACAAGCGTGGGGGTCATATTCATAAAGATTGCAGGTCGATCATCATTTGCCGGGTGCGCAGAGTACTGACCCCGCAATGGTAATTCAGCAGCGCGCGCAACTGGGGCTTGAGTTCAGCCATCACTTCCGAGCAGGCCCGCAAGGTGACGGTGAACGGCGCACTGCTGGCCAGCGACTGTTGCAACGCAACCCATTGCGCACCGCTCAGACTGGCGCGGTCCGTTGCATTGGTCTGGCGCAGGCCACCTTCCGGCACCAGGCTGTAGCGGGCCTGTGGGTCCAGATCAAGCAGGGTCATGGTCTGGGCGTCCAGCAGGGGCAGCAACCCGATCTCCCGCAACAGCAGCAACTCGAATGCGCGCAAGGCAGACTGCAAGGCCTCATCATGCCCGGAGGCAATCACCTGCACCACATTGGCGTAAACGTCGAACAGACCGGGGTGGGGATCATCCCGCGCCAGCAGCGTAAGCAAGAGTTCGTTCAAGTAAATGCCGGACATCAGCGCGTCGCCAGTCGGCATGACATGGCCGCCCATCCACTCCGCGCCTTTGAGGGTGCGGATTTCGGCATCACCGCCAAACGCCACATGCAGCGGCTGCAAAGGCAGCAGGATAGGACGAAAGCTGGAGCTGGGCCGCTTGACGCCTTTTGCCACCAAGGCAATGCGGCCGTGGTGGCGCGTAAACACTTCCAGAATCAGGCTCGACTCGCTCCAGTCGTAGCGGTGCAGAACGTAAGCGGGTTCGTCAGAGATGCGCTTGGTCGCCACTTAGCAGGTCGTCCAGCAGGCCAATGACGCAACGGCAAGCGTGGGGGCCCGTTTCACCGCCGGGCCGCCCCAAGGTGAAACAACCCCCTCGGGGGGCAGCGCAGCACACGCAGTGGCAAGCGTGGGGGCCACACAATCTTACTGGTAGCCGAAGGAACGAACCCGGGCCTCGTCATCAGCCCAACCAGATCGCACTTTCACCCACATCTCGATGAACACCTTGCAGTCCAGCGCCTTTTCCAGTTCGACGCGGGTCTCCATGCCGATGCGCTTGATGCGCTCGCCCTTGTCGCCAATCACCATCGCTTTGTGGGTGTCGCGCTCCACCACAATGGTGGCGGCAATCCGGAGCAGACGCTTTTGCTTGCCGCGGCCAGGCTCTTCCTCGAACTTGTCGATCACCACGGTGGAGGTGTAGGGCAGTTCATCACCGGTGAGGCGGAACAGCTTTTCGCGCACGGTCTCGCTGGCCAGGAATTTCTCGCTGCGGTCAGTCAACTCGTCGTCGGCGTACCACCAGGCCTGCTCGGGCAGGTACTTTTCGCAAATGCCCAGCATGCGCTCAATGTCTTTGGCATTCTTGGCCGACATCGGTACAAACTCGGCAAATTTGTGGCGCTGCTGCATCTCCTGCAACCAGGGGGCGATGTCAGCGCGGCGGGTGACCTGATCCAGCTTGTTCGCCACCAGCAGGGTGGGAATGTCTTTGCTTAATAGCGCCAGCACCTTGGCATCGGCCTGGTTGAACATGCCCGCCTCCACCACGAACAGAATCAGGTCCACATCGCCCACCGCGCCGAGCACGGTTTTGTTGAGCGAACGGTTCAGGGCGTTGTTGTGGCGCGTCTGGAAACCCGGTGTATCGACAAACACAAACTGGGTCGCGCCCTGTGTGTGGATGCCGGTGATGCGGTGGCGCGTGGTCTGCGCCTTGCGCGAGGTGATGCTGATTTTCTGGCCGACCAGGGCGTTGAGCAAGGTCGATTTACCGACATTGGGTTTGCCCACAATGGCGATCAGGCCGCAGCGCTGTCCTTCAACAGGCTTATCCGCCGGGGCCGATACACGCATGCTTTTGAGCATGCTTTCCACATCATTTTGCCCCTCAGGCCCCGTGGCGTCTGCGTCAGCAGCTATTATTTTTTTAGCAGTCATGTTTTAGCCTTCGCCTTGATTGTTTGCAGCATCGCGCTCGCTGCGGCCTGTTCGCCGGCACGGCGTGATCCGCCAATGCCGCGCTCTGAAAAATTGAATTCGATAATTTCACATTCGACGTCAAACGTCTGCTTGTGCGCCGCACCCTGCGTCCCGACCACCCGGTACAGCGGCAACTGCATTTTGCGCCCCTGCAACCACTCCTGCAGCTCGGTCTTGGGGTCTTTGCCAATGGCTTCCATTTCCGGGTTGATTTCCACCGCTTTGAACAGCCGCTGGACCAAGCTTTGCGCTGCGGCAAAACCGGCGTCCAGATAAACCGCCCCAATAATGGCTTCCAGGGCATCTGCCAGGATGGACGGCCGCTTTTGGCCACCGGACCGGGCCTCACCCTCCCCCAGACGAAGCACCTCGGGCAAACCCAGTTCGACGGCCAACTGGTGCAGCGTGTCCTGCTTGACCAGATTGGCACGCACGCGGGACAGGTCGCCTTCAGGCAGCGCACTCAGGCGCGCAAACAGCAAATCAGACACGGCCAGGTTCAGCACGGAATCACCCAAAAACTCCAGCCGCTCGTAGTGATCCACTGAGAAACTGCGGTGCGTCACGGCCTGCGTCAACAAGCCAGGGTTTGAAAATTCATGTTGCAAACGACGTTGCAACGCAATCAAGCCTTCATTCACGCTTTGATATCTCTCATATTTCTGTGCAGGTGCATTATTTGGAACGTCCGCTGTATTTGAGGGTCAGGTACCCCGGACCGGCCAGATGGATTTCGCGCTGGTAAGCAAAACTGACGACGATTTTGTCGCCGTCTTTGGTCACTTCAATATCCTTGCCCGCAATGGAATTGATATTGTCAACCGCAGCCGCCTTGTCAAAAATACTGCGCACTTCAGCCACCGAATTGCCTTCACGCGCCTTGTTGGCAGCTTTAACAACCATCTGATATTCGATGGCCGTTGGCACAATTTGCGCAACAATGACACCGGCCATGGCGAGCAGGCTGCCAACCACCAAGAGCCCCAAAAAAGACAGCCCGCGCTGCCTGGACCTGAATCGATGCGTCATATATTTCCCCTTAACGTTAAAAGAGATTTCAATTAAACGACCCGATGCGCTTCAGACTGCTGAAGTTCATCCAGACAAAAAACGCTTTGCCAACAATATTTTTGTCAGGCACAAAACCCCAGTAGCGCGAATCCAGCGAATTATCGCGGTTATCACCCATCATGAAGTAGTGGCCTTGCGGCACTTTGCACACCACACCCTCCACACTGTAGTGGCAGTTTTGCTTGAATACAAAATCATCCGCCCCCGGAACGAAGGCTGGGCGGTCATCGTCGTTAAGCAAGCGGTGCTTGTGCTCGCCCAGCGTCTCTTCATACTGTTTGAAATAGCGCATCACGTCTTCATCAAAGAACTCCGGCAGCGCCGCCGTCTCGATCACTTTGCCGTTGATGGTCAGCCGCTTGTTGAGATAGGCCACCTCGTCGCCAGGCACACCCACCACGCGCTTGATGTAATCCAGGCTGGGCTTGGGCGGGTAGCGGAACACCATCACGTCGCCGCGCTGCGGGGGCGTGCCTTCGGTGATCTTGGTATTGATCACCGGCAGACGAATGCCGTAGTGAAACTTGTTGACCAGAATAAGGTCACCCACCAGCAGGGTCGGAATCATGGAGCCCGATGGAATCTTGAAGGGCTCAAACAGGAAAGAGCGCAGAAAAAACACGGCGATGATTACCGGAAACAGCCCTGCCGTCCAGTCCAGCCACCAGGGCTGCGCGAGGATGCGATTTCTGCCCTCGGAAACGTCCAAGTCGACTTGGGTGATACCTTGCTTGCGCAATTCTTCGCGACGCTGAACATACTGCGCGTCAAGCTGCGCAACCGCTTTTTGACGCTGCGGCAGAAAGTAAAACCGCTCCGCCAGCCAGTAAAGACCGGTGACAACGGTTGCCAAAAATAACAGGAGTGCAAAGTTGCCTTCGACCGCGCCAAAGTACCAGGCACCGGCATAACCGACGAAGGCCGCCAGAATAAAGGAGGTTAGGACTTGCATTAGCCGTCCACCTGCAAAATTGCCAAAAATGCCTCTTGCGGCACTTCCACTGAACCAATCTGCTTCATGCGTTTTTTACCTTCTTTTTGTTTATCCAGGAGCTTGCGTTTGCGCGAAATATCGCCGCCGTAGCACTTGGCGATCACGTTCTTGCGCAAGGCCTTAATTGACTCACGCGCAATGATATTGGAGCCGATGGCGGCCTGAATCGCCACATCGTACATCTGCCGGGAAATGATTTCCCGCATCTTGGCGACCACCGCCCGGCCACGGAATTGCGACTGCGAGCGGTGCACGATGATCGACAGCGCATCGACCTTGTCGCCGTTGAGCAGAATATCGACTTTCACCACATCGGCGGCGCGGTATTCCTTGAACTCATAGTCCATGGATGCATAACCGCGCGAGACCGACTTGAGCTTGTCAAAGAAATCCAGCACGATTTCAGCCAGCGGCATTTCATACGTGAGCATCACCTGGCGCCCGTGATACGCCATGTTCATCTGCACGCCGCGCTTTTGGTTCGCCAGGGTCATCACAGCGCCGACATAGTCTTGCGGCATGTACAAATGGACGGTGACGATGGGCTCGCGGATCTCGTCCATGCGGCCCTGGTCCGGCATCTTGGACGGATTCTCGACCATCCTCACCTCGCCATCGACCCCCACTACCTGGTACACCACGCTGGGCGCGGTGGTGATCAGGTCCTGGTCAAACTCGCGCTCCAGGCGCTCCTGCACGATCTCCATGTGCAACAACCCGAGAAAGCCGCAGCGAAAACCGAATCCCAGCGCCTGCGACACTTCGGGCTCGTAGTGCAATGAGGAGTCGTTCAGCTTGAGCTTCTCCAGGCTGTCGCGCAAGCCTTCGTACTGGTTCGCCTCGGTCGGATACAAACCCGCAAACACCTGCGGCTGGATTTCCTTGAAACCGGGCAGCGGCTCCGTCGCCGTGAAGGCCGCACCACCGGTGCCAGCTTTGATCAGGGTGATGGTGTCGCCCACCTTGGCGGCCTGCAGTTCGCGAATGCCGGCAATGATGTAACCCACCTCACCGGCCTCCAGTGAGTCGCGCGGCTCGTTGGCAGGGGTGAAGACGCCGAGGCTGTCGGCGTTGTACATCGTGCCGGTGGCCATCATCTTGAATCGCTCGCCCTTGCCCAGGCGACCATCGACCACGCGCACCAGCATCACCACACCGACATAGGTGTCGAACCAGCTGTCAACGATCATGGCGCGCAGTGGCCCCGCCGGATTGCCCTTGGGCGCCGGAATCCGGGCGACCACGGCCTCCAAAATCTCGTCAATACCCATGCCGGTTTTGGCTGAACACGGAATCGCATCGGTGGCATCAATGCCGATCACATCTTCAATTTCAACTTTGGCGTTGTCAGGATCTGCATTCGGCAAATCCATCTTGTTTAAGACTGGGACCACCTCCACGCCAAGCTCCAGCGCGGTATAACAGTTGGCCACCGTTTGCGCTTCCACACCCTGACTGGCATCCACCACCAGCAGTGCACCTTCGCACGCCGAGAGCGAGCGACTCACTTCATAGGAGAAGTCCACGTGTCCGGGTGTGTCGATCAGATTGAGGTTGTAAATCTGGCCATCGAGGGCCTTGTATTTGAGCGCTGCAGTCTGGGCCTTGATGGTTATCCCGCGCTCTTTCTCGATGTCCATCGAGTCCAGCACCTGTGCTTCCATCTCCCGCTCTTGCAAGCCACCACAGCGCTGAATCAAACGATCTGCGAGTGTTGATTTGCCATGATCAATGTGCGCAATGATCGAAAAATTTCTGATGTGATTCATCAACGAGGACACTTAAGTGATTGAATTAAAACGATGAAACAAGAAAAAAGGGCGCGTCGAATTCTGACGCGCCCTAAACCAACAATCATTGGCAACTGCGAAGGTTGGAAATTCATTGTAGGCAAAAAGCCTAGAACTTACAGTCCAAAAAACAGTCACCATGAGTCGTTGCAGTGCAGCAACAAGAATCTTATACACAACTTATTAACAGTTCTGGTGGATCACACTCTGGACAACTTGTGGGTGAACTGTGGACTGCCTGTGGAGCGGTTCAATTCATCCCGTATCGTGGACTTCGGCCCATTCAATATGCCTGTAATCCGTGATGATCCGGCTCCATTCTACCCAAAACAGTAATTAGCCAAATTAAAAGTTAGTTAGCGCCAACATTTGGCAATCAAAAAGACCCATGAAAAATATATATTTCAGCTGTCTTTTGCAGGCGAATTCAGCAAAAAAGACCCCAAACCCGAGTTCGGTTCAGGGTCTTGCGGTGCTTGCCGACGCTTAACGTGCTGGCCGAATCACGGCATATTGCGCCCATTCGCCACGCCGGAACAGCACGTTGATCGCTTTGTTCTTGTCAAGTTTTGACAGCGCGATTTCAAACGCCTTGACATTGGCGACCTCGACGTTGGCGATCGCCACAATCACATCCCCCTCATGCAAACCCGCACGGGCAGCCGCATCGGTGGCAGCCTCGACCTTGACGCCGCCCTTGATCTTGAGCTCTTTCTTTTGTGCATCGGTCAACTCACTGACCGCCAATCCAAGTACCTGCCCAACGGACGATGCCTTGGGTTTATCTTCCTTGTCGGCAGATGCCTTGACGGGTTTGTCGGCCTCGATCTCCGCGATCGTGACCGTCAGCTCTTTGGTGCCGCCACGACGAAACACGGTCAGCGCGCTGCGGGTGCCGGGTTTGGTTCCTCCCACCATGCGCGGCAGGTCGCTAGACTTTTCGACGACTTTCCCTTCAAACCGGGTGATGATGTCGCCCGCTTCTACGCCTGCCTTCTCTGCAGGCGAGCCGGCCTCGACACCGCGCACCAACGCGCCACGGGGTTTGCCCAGTCCGATGGACTCCGCCACATCTTTGGTGACCGGGCCAATCTGCACACCCATGCGACCGCGTGACACGCGGCCGGACACCCGCAATTGTTCGCTCACCCGCACCGCTTCGTCCATCGGAATAGCAAACGAGATACCCATGGAGCCGCCTGAACGGGAGTAAATCTGGCTGTTGATGCCTACAACTTCGCCGCGCATATTGATCAAGGGGCCGCCCGAATTGCCGGGGTTAATGGCGACATCGGTCTGGATCAATGGCAGGTAGTCGCCAGTGTCGCGCTGCTTGGCACTCACAATGCCGGCCGTCACGGTATTGTCCAGACCAAACGGCGAACCGATGGCCATGACCCACTCACCCACTTTGAGCCGATTCAGATCACCGACCTTCACTGCGGGCAGGCCCGTGGCTTCGATTTTGACGACGGCAACATCGCTGCGCTTGTCAGCACCGATGATTTTGGCCTTGAACTCGCGTTTGTCGGTAAGGGTCACGATCACTTCGTCCGCCCCGTCAACGACGTGCGCGTTGGTCATGATGAGCCCGTCTGCGGTGAGAATGAAACCGGAGCCGACGCCGCGCGGCTGATCTTCCTCTTGTGGCTGAGGGTTTTTCTGACGCGGGGTCTGGCGCGGACTATTCGGTATCGGCAAGCCGAAGCGACGGAAAAACTCCAGCATGTCCTCCTCGTCGGCAGCGCCAGAACCAGCTCGCGCCGAGGCTTTCTCAAGCGTGCGGATGTTCACCACCGAAGGACCCACCTGCTCCACCAGATCCGTGAAGTCCGGCAAGGCGCGTACTTGGGCCACTGCGGAGGTGATCGGCATCAGTGCGACCGAAGCGGTCATAGCCAAGGCACCCGCCAGCACACACGCGTTTAACTTCTTCCAATCGATTTGAATCATCATCGACCTTTCTTTGAAAAACAAATGACTAATTAGTTGAGGACAGAGCTTCGCTACGCTTCGGACTGTCCCGCAAGGTTTCATATTGGTAGGGCTTTACTTTTTCCGCTCAAGTCCCTGCGCAAAGGCTGCCAGAGTTTGCGGCGGCACTTCGCCGACCACGGTGAGCCACCAGTCGCCAATACGGCGCGTGAGCGTGTGGGTGGCGCCCATGGCCAGACTGCCGGGCTGACCGTGGCGCTGAGGGTCATAGACCTCGACAAAAAGCGATACCGACGCCAGTCCATCCGAAAAAATCCATTGCAACGTGTTCTCGTGGCGAGCGTCGGCCCCCGCACCGACCGACCGCCTGTAGCAGCTCATCGGCTTGAAACCGGGCACCGTATTCTTCAAAACCCAGCCCTCGGCGGCCGCTGTGGTTTTCACCATTTCAGGCTTCTCGACCTGGTAACCCTCGGTGTTGCTCATCATCTGGGTCAGCTTGGCCATACTGACCGGCACGTCCAGCTGCAGTTCGGAGAAAGCCGCCTGCTCCAGCACATGCCCATCCCCGTCCAGCGTCTGCAACTTGACAACCAGGCCGGTTTTTTTCTCGGTCCAGACCCGGTAGCCATAGCGCAAACTGTCGGCAGGCCGCAGTTGCAACATATCCGTCTCAAAACCGGCAACCCGCTCGCGGCCTGTCGCTTGGGCGCTGTAAAACTGCGCAATGGAGGAGTCGTTGGATTGCAACAAATTCGGGAACAGCCCCAGCGACTCGCGTTTTTCTGCCACCACCACCCGACTCTCGGGCAAAAAGGTCACCACCTGATCGTTGTGCCGAAACGTGGACCGGGGAGCACCCGTCAGGGCTTCCACGCGCTCCATCTGCTGCTCGCCATCGCAAACATGCCAAATGCGGGCACTGGACATGGCGCCACCCACCGAGACCACAAAAGTACCGACGTAGGCACGTTGGCGTGACGCCTCGTGCATGCGCAGCAGCCAGTCACTCACACTGCGGTCTGCCACTTTGCCGTCAACGGCCGTCGGCGCTACAGAGGGGGATTTGGTTTGAGCCGCCACCAGCGTGCCCAGCGTCATGACCAGCACCCCTGCAGCGCAGCGCATGAAGGCCGTGCGCAGCGCCATGACCGTTCTGGCTAGCGTTCTGTTTTTCGCTCTGAATGTGGTTTGGCTTGCCAATTTATCCATCCGTTTCAACGGGCTGTTCCCTCAAAGGTGGCATTACGAATAAAACCCGCCGGCATCTGAAGCGCCGACGTACCGCCAAACTGCCGGTGCGCCGCCAGCAGGGCATCCAGTCGCGCATCGCGGATCATGAGTTGTGGCTCAGCACCGGCTACGGACTGCTGTAACGCCACTTCAGGTTTGCCAGTCTGCACCTGCGCAAGCTGTGACGCCTCGTGCTGATCGCCCCACCCGCCCACAGCCTGCCATCCAATCACCGACACCATGGCCAGCGACGCCAGCCCTGCCAGCAGCTTCCAGCGAAAGCTGCCGTTATTGGCACTCTCATTTTGCGATCTATTTAGGCCTCTAGCCCCCGTCGATATTGCGTAACCAGCTATTAAATCAGTAGCATCCACGCTAGGCACAAGCGGTGCGTCCTGCTGTAAACCAAGCTTCAGTCGCTGGACAAAAGCGGCATCGTGAGCGCTGGCCAGTGTTTCGCCAGAGCGCAACACATCGCCCACCAAATGATAGGTATGCCAGGTTAGTCGGGCATCTTCAGCATCGCCAACCCACTCAACCGTGCGGGCAAACTCTTCCCCGCGCAGTTGCCCATCGGCCAGCGCCGATACAAGCTCACGATTTTTTACGACTTCTTGCATCATTATTTCCTGTCTCACCAAGGGCCTTACCAGCGCTTGCCGGTCTGTTTCTCCAGCATCGGTTTCACTTTGACGGATATCGCCTCCCGGGCGCGGAAAATCCGTGACCGAACGGTGCCAATGGGACAATTCATCACTTCTGAAATATCTTCATAGCTCAAACCTTCAATTTCCCGCAAGGTCAGCGCCTGTCGCAAATCCTCCGGCAAAGCCTCCAGGGCGGCATTCACCGCTAGCGCAATTTCCTTGGCTGCCAGCACCGACTCCGGTGTCTCATCCGTCATTGGTTCACTTCTGCCCCAAGAAGTTTCATCGCCGTCGTCATCTGATTTAAAGGCGCTCTCCGACACAGTGGGGTCGCGCTTGAGTTCCAGCAGGAATTTCTTGGCCGTATTGACCGCGATGCGGTACAGCCAGGTGTAGAACTGGGCGTCGCCGCGAAACTGGTGCAGCGCCCGGTAGGCACGGATGAACGTCTCCTGGGCGATGTCTTCCACCAGATCCACATCACGCACCATGCGGCCAATCAGCCGCTGAATGCGGCGCTGGTATTTGATGACGAGCAGCTCGTAGGCGCCCTGATCGCCCGCCACGGCCCGCTCGACCAGCATCACATCGCTGTCCGTGGCACCGGGCAATGGCGGCCGAGTTGCGTCGTCGTTCACGACTTCACCTGCACCAAGTCAGCCCCAGCATCTACAGCCGGGGATTGGGCTGCACCGCGGCGAGAAAAGACAGCCCGGCGTAAAGCGTTCCAACGCGTCACCTCAACCCGGCGCTCAGGCCAAAGCCATAACCGGACGCCAGTATCCGTACGCAGACTCAACAGCAGACAAAACTGCAAATCAAGATGAACCGTCACAACGCCGCAGGCCGACACATCAACGCTGGTCCAGCTCCAGGTTTGCCCGTCCCAGCGCAAGCTTCCTTTTGGGGTGCGGCGCCAGGCTTGAGCCGCCACGAGGCAAGCGCCCAGCAAGGTCACGGCAAATAACCATTGCCGCCAGCCGGCCAGGTCGGCCTGTTCGCGCCAAAGCAAGCCGGCAACCATCCCTGCCAAGCCGGCCATACTCACCAGCCAGCCCTGAAAACGCGAACGCCCCACCGGATAACTGACCGCTGGGGCGCTGTGCATGCTGGACTCAATCAGCTTTTGATCTTTGAATCAGTGGTGAGAAAACGTCACGGCGCACGCTTGAAAACAAGCGAGCCGTTGGTGCCACCGAACCCGAAGTTGTTTTTCAAGGCCACATCAATCTTCATGTCGCGCGCGGTATTGGCGCAGAAGTCCAGATCGCACTCCGGATCCTGATTGAAAATATTGATGGTGGGCGGGCTCTTCTGGTGATGCAGCGCCAACACCGTAAATATTGACTCAATACCGCCAGCGCCACCCAGCAAGTGCCCCGTCATGGACTTGGTGGAGTTGACCACCGTCTTTTTGGCATGGTCCCCCAACGCCGCCTTGATGGCATTGGTTTCATTCAAGTCCCCCAGTGGCGTGGAGGTGCCATGGGCGTTCAGATAATCAATCTGATCGGCGTTCACGCCAGCATTGCGCATGGCACCCAGCATGGCGCGGCGTGGGCCGTCCATATTGGGGGCAGTCATGTGGCCGGCATCCGCACTCATGCCAAAACCAGCCAGTTCAGCGTAAATTTTGGCGCCGCGTGCCTTGGCGTGTTCGTACTCTTCAAGCACCATCACCCCCGCACCTTCGCCCAAAACAAAGCCGTCACGATCCTTGTCCCAAGGGCGCGAAGCCGTTTGGGGATCATCGTTGCGTGTGCTCAGAGCCCGCATGGCGGCAAAACCGCCAATACCCAAGGGCGACACCGTAGCCTCAGACCCGCCCGCCACCATGACATCAGCGTCACCGTATTCGATCATGCGGCCGGCTTCACCAATGCAGTGCAGTCCGGTGGTGCAGGCCGACACAATGGCCATATTGGGCCCTTTGAAACCAAAGCGGATCGCCACGTGACCGGCGATCATGTTGACAATCGTGGACGGCACAAAAAATGGGGAAATGCGACGCGCGCCCCGATTGATGAACTCGGTGTGCATCTCTTCAATCATCGGCAAACCGCCGATACCAGAGCCAATCAAACAACCGATACGGGTGGACAGCTCATCATCCAACGCATCAAGCGTGGGCAGGCCGGCATCGGCAACCGCCTGGCTGGCCGCTGCAATGCCAAAATGAATGAAGGCGTCCATCGTGCGCGCCTCTTTGGTGCCGATATAGGCACCCAGATCAAAACCTTTGACTTCGCCCGCAATTTTGCAGGAGAAGCTGGATGCATCAAACTTGGTGATCAGATCAATACCGGATTTCCCGGCAAGCAGGTTGGCCCAGGCATCGGCCACCGTGTTGCCCACGGGACTGATACAACCTAAACCTGTTACGACAACGCGACGACGGGACATAGAAATTTTCAGTCAGTAGTTGTGCTAAAGAAAGTCGCCTGGAGCGGCATGAAACCAAGCTTATGGACTTGCACCATATGCCAGCGCAGTCCGTCACAGTCAGCCACAATCAGCGCGTGGACGTTATGAAGCGTCGCACGCGCCTAACCTCACGCTTTTTTGTGCGTATTGGCGTAATCGATTGCGTTTTGCACTGTGGTGATTTTTTCAGCGTCTTCGTCCGGAATTTCAATTCCAAACTCATCTTCCAGTGCCATCACCAGTTCGACCGTATCAAGGGAATCTGCACCCAGATCGGCCACAAAGGCTTTCTCACTGGTGACTTGTGACTCTTCCACACCGAGTTGTTCGGCAATAATTTTTTTCACGCGTGCTTCGATATCGCTCATGGGTTCACTCAGAGGGTTGTAAATTAATCCGTGATTTTAGCCGGGCTTCGGGGTGATTCCCCAATCCGGCTGCCGAACGGATGAATCGGCTTGTTTTTGTTGACAAAATTAAACTTCAAGGGGCCGACTGCAGGCGCCTAGCGACCAGCTTTCGCCCCAACTGACTAGCACATGAGCATGCCGCCGTTGACGTGCAACTCCTGCCCCGTCACATAGGCGGCTTGTGGCGAAGCCAGATAGGCCACCGCATGGGCAATGTCCGATGGCTTGCCCAGTTGCCCCAGCGGAATTTGGCTCAGTAATGCTTTATGCTGGTCTTCCGGCAGGCTGGCAGTCATATCGGTTTCGATAAAGCCCGGTGCCACGCAATTGACCGTGATGTTGCGCGAGCCCAGCTCACGCGCCAGTGCACGGGTCATGCCCGCCACACCCGCCTTGGCGGCAGCATAATTGGCCTGCCCCGGGTTACCCGAGGCGCCCACCACGGACGTGATGCTGATGATGCGGCCGTAACGCTGCTTCATCATGGTACGCATAACGGCGCGACTCATGCGAAACACGGCCTTCAGGTTGGTGTCGAGCACGGCATCCCACTCGTCGTCTTTCATGCGCATGGCCAGGTTGTCGCGCGTGATACCGGCGTTGTTCACCAGCACCTGCAATCCACCATGCTCTTTGACAATTTCGCCAATCAAGGCTTCGGCCGCCTGCGCATCGTTGACATTCAATGTCTTGCCGCTGCACCCGGAGTAAGCCGACAGGGTTTGTCCAATTTTTGCCGCACCCTCATCGGTCGTTGCAGTCCCAATAACCGTTAGTCCCTGTTTTGCCAGTTCCAGGGCAATGGCAGCGCCAATGCCGCGCGACGCACCCGTCACAAGAGCGACCTGGCCTTCAAATTTAACGTCACTCATGCTTAGCATCCAAAAGTACAGTTTTCACATCAGCCAAGGTGGCCGGGTCCAACAGCGCCATGCCGCTCAATTCCGGGTCGATGCGTTTGACCATGCCGGCCAGCACCTTGCCGGGGCCGCATTCCACTATCGCCATCAAGCCGCGCGCCTTGATGGCCTGCACGCACTCCACCCAGCGCACAGGTCCGAAGGCCTGGCGGTACAGTGCGTCGCGAATACGATCAGCATCGACCTCGACCGCGACGTCAACATTGTTGATCAACACGATTTGGGGGGGCAAAAACTCGACCGATTCCAGTTTTTCTTTCAGTCTTTCAGCAGCCGGTTTCATCAAGCTGGAATGGAAAGGGGCCGACACCGGCAGCGACAAAGCGCGCTTGGCGCCATTGGCTTTCAATACTTCACAGGCTTTTTCGACCGCTGCCTTGCTGCCGGCAATCACGGTTTGCATGGGATCGTTAAAGTTGACGGCCTCCACCACTTCAGGTGAATTGGGGCCGAATCCCGCCGTGACCTCTGCGCAGCCTGCTATTACTTTTGCAGCATCCATACCCAGAATAGCAGCCATGGCGCCCACGCCCACCGGCACCGCTTCCTGCATGGCCTGAGCCCTGAAGCGCACCAGCGGGGCCGCTTGAGTCAACGTCAGCACACCAGCGGCCACCAGGGCCGAATATTCGCCCAGCGAATGTCCGGCCACTGCAGACGGCGCAATGCCCGTCTCGCTCATCCAGACACGGTACGCCGCCACTGCTGCCACCAGCATCACAGGTTGGGTATTCGTCGTCAGGGCCAGCGTTTCTTTGGGGCCGTCTTTGATGAGCTTGGCAATATCTTCACCCAAAGCATCAGAGGCCTCTTTGAGTGTCTCAAGCACCACCGGATGATCGCCCCAGGCGTCAAGCATGCCGACGGACTGCGAGCCTTGACCGGGGAAAACGAAAGCAAAAGGTTTCATGCTGTTTTTGTCAAAATTACGATTCAAATAAGGCTCTAACCCTTACCCGGCCTGCGTGACTAGCTACAGTTTCAATAGCACCGCACCCCAGGTAAAACCACCCCCCACACCTTCGAGCAGGAGCAATTCACCGGGTTTGACCTTGCCACTGCGCACCGCAGTGTCCAGCGCCAGCGGAATGGAGGCCGCTGAAGTATTGCCGTGCTGGTCTACCGTGACAATAACTTTGTCCATCGACAGTTTGAGCTTTCTGGCAGTGCTCTGCATGATTCGAATGTTGGCCTGATGCGGAACCAGCCAATCAATATCCGCCGCTGTCTTGCCAGCCTTGAGCAGTGTGGCGCGGGCGGCATCATCGAGCAGACCCACCGCCAGTTTGAACACAGCCTGGCCGTCCATCGTCAGCAGCGGAATGCCCAGTACATTACCACCCGACACGTGACCCGGCACACACAAAATGCCAACATGCTTGCCATCCGCATGCAAGTCGCTGGCGAGAATACCGGGGGTATCGGACGCTTCCAGCACCACGGCACCAGCGCCGTCACCGAACAGCACGCACGTGGTCCGATCCTTGAAATCGAGAATACGTGAAAAGACTTCTGCGCCAATCACCAGTGCTTTCTTGGCAGCACCGGTCTTGATCATCGCGTCAGCAATGGTCAACGCGTAAATAAAACCGCTGCATACAGCTTGCACGTCGAACGCAGGGCAACCATTGGCTCCCAGCTTGTTCTGCAATATGCAAGCGGTCGAGGGGAACACCATATCGGGCGTGGAAGTGGCGACGATGATGAGGTCAATATCTTTGGCCTCTACCCCGGCGGCCTGTAAGGCGCGACGCGCGGCTTCAAGGCCCAGATCACTGCTGCAAACTTCTGGCGCAGCAAAATGACGCGCCCGAATCCCCGTGCGCTCAACAATCCAGTCATCTGAAGTTTCAACGCCATGGGTCGCGAGCTCTGCCGCCAGATCGGCGTTGGTCAGTCGACGGGGCGGAAGATAGCTACCGGTACCGGTGATACGTGAATAAAGTTTCATTGATTAGGCGAGTGGGACCGCATCAGACTGTAGGGAGGACTCGACGGTGACCAACAGAGGCGCAAGGTGAGCAATCCGTACTTGTACACGGTCAAGCAAGTTGTTTCGGGCTGCATCATACGCCCGCGCCAAAGCGTATTCAAACGCCAATTCATCGGCTGAACCATGACTCTTAAAAACCAGACCACGCAGACCCAGCAAGGCGCCGCCGTTGTAGCGACGGTGATCCATCCTCTTTTTAAGAGCAGATATGATGGGATAAGCCGCAATTGCCGCCATTTTCGTGAAAATATTGCGCGAAAACTCTATCTTTAAAAAATCGACGATCATGGTCGCCAAGCCTTCGCTGGCTTTCAAGGCCACATTGCCGACAAAACCGTCACATACGACGATATCGGCAGTCCCTTTGAAAATATCGTTTCCCTCAACATTGCCGTAAAAATTCAAATCACCAGCTTTAGAGGCCGATCGAAGCAATTCACCTGCTTTTTTGATGACTTCATTACCTTTGATCGCTTCTTCGCCAATATTGAGTAAACCTACCGTGGGATTGTCATTGCCGCTCAGAACGGACACCAGGGCGGAGCCCATCATCGCGAACTGCAGCAAGTGTTCGGCCGAACAATCGACATTGGCCCCCATGTCCAACACCGTGGTGGCGTGGCCCTTGGCATTGGGAATTTGCCCGGCGATGGCGGGGCGGTCGATGCCATCCAGGGTTTTGAGCAAGTAGCGTGAAATAGCCATCAGCGCGGCAGTATTGCCTGCCGACACAACAGCCTGCGCTACACCATCCTTGACCTGCTGGATGGCCACACGCATGGAAGAGTCTTTTTTTCGGCGAAGCGCCACTTCAAGCGGGTCATCCATACTGACGACCTCGCTAGCAGGCACGATGGTGGCGCGCAAATGAGAAAATGCACTCAGACTATCCGGCAGCCCCACCAGAAGCAACTGCACATCGGCGTGATGATCCAGAAAATTGCGGCAGGCAGGAAGCGTGACACGGGGGCCATGATCGCCTCCCATGCAGTCGACAGCGATAGTGATCATGGGAAACTAGTGCAACCAGGCAAGTGGCAACCGGGTACCGGCAGCATCAAAACAAAGGCCCGACGCTACAAACACGGTAGCCTCGGGCCTTGGCTTAATAAATACGATCAGGCTTCAGACTTGGTCTTGAGCACTTTGCGGCCACGGTAAAAGCCGGTGGGGCTGATATGGTGACGCAGATGGGTCTCGCCCGTGGTGGACTCAACCGCAATGCCCGGCACGACCAGCGCGTTGTGCGAACGGTGCATACCGCGTTTTGAAGGTGACTTTTTGTTCTGTTGGACAGCCATGATCTGCTCCTGGACGTGTACGTTGCGAAAACCGCAACATCTTGGGTTAGTGGAACACGCGACTTATTCAACCCGCGTGAAGCCTTCGATTATAGCGCACCTCGCCACCTTAAGCGGATTTATCGCCCTGCAGCTTCGCCAGCACAGCGAAAGGATTGCGTTTTTCAGCCGATGCGGCGTCAAAACCAGGGTCTGTCACCGCCAGTTTGATCTCAACCGGACACGTTTCATGACGGGGAACAACCGGCAGCGCCAACAGCACTTCGTCTTCGATCAGATCAGACAGGTTGAAGTCCGGGCTCAGGACCAGTACGTCTTCCTCCGCCTCTTCATCCTGCTCCTCGGCCGCTTCTTCGCTGCCTACGAAACGAAAAGACCGGTTCACGGCCACCTCGATGTCCACAGGACCCATGCAGCGCTGACACGTCAAGGGCAAACTGGCGTCAACCGTCAAATGCAGCCAGACCTGCTCAACGCCCGCTTCGTCGGTTCGCAGCTCCCCGTGCGCCGACCAGTTGAGCATGCGGTCAGCCCCCAGTCCTTGGGTTTCCTCGATTAGGCGCTCGTATTTCGATAGCAAATCATGTCCGGCGAGGGTGCTCGCGGCCTGCGCAAACGCCTTGACGTCCAGATGGGTGGGGGGGGACTCTTGTTTCATGCACGCAGTGTAAGAGAATCACGGCATGTCTGAACCTACTCACCGAAAACTCATCCTGGGCTCCACCTCGCCCTACCGCCGTGAACTGTTAGAGCGCCTGCGCATTCCGTTTGATATCGCCGCGCCCGATGTCGATGAAACACCACAGGCCACCGAAACTCCGAAACAACTGGCCTGCCGGCTGGCCCTGGCCAAGGCCCGTGCCGTGGCAGCACAATTTCCGGCCTGCGTGGTGATCGGCTCGGACCAGGTGGCCGATCTGGAGGGCCAAGCCCTCGGCAAGCCGGGCAACCACACTCGAGCTGTAGCGCAGTTGCAGCAAATGCGCGGCAAAACCGTTATTTTCCAGACTGCTGTGGCAGTGGTGTGTCAGGAGACCGGGTTCGCGCAGATGGACCTTGCCCAGGTCAAGGTGAAGTTTCGCGCGCTCTCTGACGCTGAGATCGAAGCTTACCTGCGAGCTGAGACCCCTTATGACTGTGCGGGCAGCGCCAAAAGCGAAGGTTTGGGCATCGCCTTGCTGGAGGCCATCGACAACGATGATCCGACTGCGCTGGTGGGCCTGCCGCTGATCCGCACCTGCCGGATGATTCAGGCTGCAGGCGTCAAAGTGCTATGACCATGACAACAATTCCCGCAAACACTGCACCGGCCCGAAGCGGCCGCCTCTACCTGGTTCCAGCCCCGCTGGATTTTGGCTGTAACAGCCAGGTGAACCTTCAAAACACGATGCCGTGGGGCACACTGACTGTGGCGTCAAGACTGCAGTATTGGGTCTGCGAAAACGCCAAATCAGCACGCGCTTATTTAAAACGCGTGAATGAAATCACCCCGCTGAGCAGCCCGCTGCAGGCCCTGCACATTCAGGAACTTCCTCGCGAGGTGCATAAAAAAGGCGATCACACCGGCAACTTTGATGCGCGCCATCTGCTGGCTCCGGCACTGGACGGGCATGACGTGGGACTGGTCAGCGAAGCCGGCATGCCCGCTGTGGCGGACCCAGGTTCATCGGTGGTGCGCGCAGCCCATGATTTAGGGATTGAGGTGATCCCCCTGACCGGCCCGGTATCGCTGTTGCTGGCACTGGCCGCCAGCGGACTCAATGGCCAGAATTTTGCGTTTGTCGGCTACCTGCCGCAAGACGGCGCAGAGCGCGCCCAGCGCGTGCGAGAACTGGAATCGCTGGCACTGAAAACCGGCCAGACCCAGCTATTCATTGAAACACCCTACCGCAATGCCGCCATGATGCAAACTTTGCTGCAAACACTGCAGCACAACACCCGGCTTGCCATCAGCAGCGGACTCACACTGGCAACTGGCGTCTGCCGTAGCGACACCATCAAAAACTGGCGGCAAAAAACCTCACCACTGGACAACTCGACCCCGACGGTGTTTGCCCTGGGCCGCTAATTTTTTAGTCGCTACCCCCCAAGGCGACGACGGCCCCACCCTTGGGAGGCAGCGACGACACGCAGTACGGAGCAATCAATGCGGATCACCGGAGCGCCGGGATCGATTGGATGGCGTGCACCGCGCCTTCGCCGATGGACGCGCCAAAACGCTTGACCAATCGTTCTGCCACATTGTCACGGCGGGTGTAGTCAATGATGTCTTCAGCCTTGACGACTTCACGAGCCACAAAGTCAAGGCTGCCCAGCTGGTCAGCCAGTCCGAGTTCAATCGCCTGCTGGCCACTCCAGAACAGGCCGCTGAAGGTCTCAGGGGTTTCCTTCAGCCGCTTGCCACGACCGGCCTTGACAGCGTCGATGAACTGCTTGTGAATCTGGTCCAGCATGGCCTGTGCAAAAATGCGGTGTTTCTCGGTTTGCGGGCTGAACGGGTCCAGAAAACCCTTGTTCTCGCCCGCCGTCATGAGACGACGCTCCACACCCAGTTTGTCCATCAGGCCAGTGAAGCCGAAACCGTCCATCAGCACGCCGATGCTGCCCACAATGCTGGCCTTGTCGACAAAAATCTTGTCCGCCGCCACCGCGATGTAATAGGCGGCCGATGCACAGGACTCTTCGACCACGGCATACACCGGCTTCTTGTGTTTGACCTTGAGACGTTTGATCTCGTCATTGATGATGCCGGCCTGCACCGGGCTGCCACCCGGCGAATTGATCAACAGGACCACCGCCTGGGCGCCCTCGTCTTCAAACGCACCGCGCAAGGCGGCCACGATCAGCTCCGAGCTGGCTTCCGCCCCGGACGCTATTTCACCCTTGATCTCCACTACCGCCGTGTGGGGCGTCAATCCATCCTGGGGCGGGCCGTTGCGACTTATCAAAATCCAGACGATGAGAACAAAAAATGCCAGCCAGGCCAGTCGCACAAAATTGCGCCAGCGGCGGGCCAGCCGCTGCTCGGTCAGCGATGCAAAAGCCAGTTTCTCCAGCGTGGCGCGCTCCCAGCCCGGACTGCCCGTCAAGCCCTCTTTTGCTACATTTTTAGTAGCAGATGCCGCACTATTAACGGGGGCTGAAGCCTGATTTGATGTCGAATCAGATTCAGGAGTGGCATGCGATGGTTCGGGAATAAGGGGATCGGTCATTTCAAAACTCTAGGGGTTTCAGGTTATGGGCAGTATGCCAGTGCACGACGCCATCCAGCTCGGACGCGTCAATCTTGATCAAGCCACCGCGGCAGGGGCCACCGCGGCAGGCACCCGTCTGCGGCTGATACATGGCGCCATGCGTGGCACACATCAGCCAGTGACCCGTGCTGTCAAAAAAGCGGTTGGGCTGGTAATCCATCTCCATCGGCACATGGGCGCAACGGTTCAGGTAAGCGTGCACCTGGCCTTGGTAACGAACGGCAAAAGCGCGGCAAGTCTGACCGCAATAGACCACGTCAAACGGAACGGCTTCACCGCTATCGGCCAGATCGGCGGAGTTGCACAGGGGAACGGTCTGCGTCATGCCAGCGCTTTTTCCTGTCAGGCGTTGGCCAGCAGCCAGTCGTGCAGTTCGCGCACGGAATGAGCCACGTAGCGGGGGGTCAGGGCATTGAACGCGTCGGGTTCATGGGCGCCGTAGCTCACACCCACGCTGGGGCACCCGGCGTTGAGGGCCATCTGCAAATCGTGCGTGGTGTCGCCAATCATCAGCGTGCGCGCAGGCTCCACGCCAAACTCGCGCATCAGCTCCTGCAACATGCGGGGATGCGGCTTGCCCGCCGTTTCATCCGCCGTACGGGAACCGTCAAACATCCCTTTGAGTTCCACCGCCTGCAGCGCTTCGTCCAGGCCGTGCCGGCTTTTGCCGGTTGCCACAGTCAGGCAGTGCTGGCGTGATTTCAAATCGGACAACAGGTGCAATACCCCTTCAAACAGGCTGATGTCGTTCTGGTGGGCAATGTAATGGTGGCGGTAACGGGCACCGAGCTCGGGATATTTGTCTGCGGGCACATCGGGCGCGGCATGCGCCAGTGCCTGCATCAAGCTCATACCGATGACGAAGGCCGCATCCCTGTCACTCGGCACGACCCCGCCCACGTCACGCACCGCGTTCTGAATGCAGCGCGTGATGATGGCGGTGGAATCAAACAATGTGCCATCCCAGTCAAAGGCGATCAAATCAAATTGTCGGGCAGCAGGTGCGCCAGGATTACGGGGGTGCAGCATGGGTCGCAAACGTTTCCAGTTCAGAGGGTAAATGGGCCAGCAGTTCCACACGTTCGCCGCTGGCCGGATGGTTGAACTGCAAGCGCCACGCATGCAGAAACATGCGCTTGAGAGCTGGCAATTTTCCAGACCGCAGTAAGGTCTTGTTCAGGTCAAAGTCGCCGTATTTGTCATCGCCCGCAATCGGATAGCCTTCGCTGGCAAGATGAACACGGATTTGATGGGTGCGCCCGGTCTTGATGGTGACTTCGAGCAAGGTAAAACCGGTGGCTGAGGTGTCCCTGACTTTCACCAGAGTGACCGAAGGCATGCCATTGGGATCATCCCGGGACACCACCTTGACACGCCGCTCGCCCGCGCCGGCGGTGCCATCCTTGCTTTCCAGCAGGTATTTATGCAGCGGTTTGTCCAGCACTTTTTTGTTGGCGGGCCAGCGTCCTGCCACCAGCGCCAGATAAGTCTTGCCGGTTTCACGCTCGCGAAACTGGTTTTGCAGGTTCGTCAGGGCGCTTCTCTTTTTGGCAATCAGCAAAATACCGCTGGTTTCGCGGTCCAGCCGGTGCACCAACTCCAGAAATTTGGCCTGTGGTCTGGCCATGCGCAATTGCTCGATCACGCCAAAACTCACACCCGAGCCGCCATGAACCGCCACGCCCGCCGGCTTGTCAATGGCGAGCAAATGCTCATCTTCAAACAGAATGGGGAAATCCCGGGCCGGTGCGCCACGCACCATGCTTTGCGCCATGGCCTCGGCTTTTTCGGCCACCCGCTCAGAGATCCGGACCGGCGGCAGGCGCACCGTATCGCCCGCCTGCACCCGGAAATCGGCGGACGCACGACCTTTGTTGACCCGAACTTCACCACTGCGGATGATGCGGTAGACATGGGTTTTCGGCACGCCCTTGAGGTGGCGCATCAGAAAATTGTCCAGACGTTGGCCCGCAGAATCTTCATCTACGAGGACCGTTTTGACTTGCGGCAACGGTGGGGCGGGATTGACCCCTATAATGTGTTTCACTAGCGATGTGCTGTAAGTGGTTGATTTAACGACAAGTTAAGTCACTGTATAGGTGGAGTTTAGTTCACCCGCCACCATCAGCCCCACTGGTAGGTCGATGCCGCCGTTTGTTAATGCACGCAAACTCCAAACCAGTTGTTTGAAGTGGCCTGCAAAACAAACGGTCAAGGCGACGCATTGAAATACTGATACGGAATACCCCAAGTTCACAGATAAAAAATCTGTGAACGGAATGAAGCGAGATGTTTGTGTTGATGAGCCTGATTCAAATATGCCAACGGTGCGTTTTCGCACCGTTTTTCGGCATGGATTGGCCATCAGCCCCCGTCAAACGGGCGCAACCAGCTATTAATTTAATAGCATTTCCACAACCCGAACCCCTCGCATCCCTCCACGCGCCTACGCCGAGACTTATCACTTAAGTTTCGGTTCTCCGGCAATTCCTCCTCAATTCAAAGCGTCAGTTCTGGCATCAAAAGCTCGTCAAGAGCATGTTTGTTATTTTGAATTGAAGGAACGCTACCCATGAAACGGATGCTGATTAACGCCACGCAGGCTGAAGAACGCCGCCTGGCCATTGTCGATGGACAAAAACTCCTCGACTACGAAATTGAGATTGAAGGGCGCGAACAGCGCAAGGGCAACATCTACAAGGCCGTCGTCACGCGCGTCGAGCCGTCGCTGGAAGCCTGCTTTGTCGACTACGGTGAAGACCGCCACGGCTTCTTGCCGTTCAAGGAAATCTCCCGCCAGTATTTCCAGCAAGGCGTGGCCGTCGGCCAGGCCCGCATCCAGGACGCCATCCGCGAAGGCCAGGAACTGCTGGTTCAAGTTGAAAAAGAAGAACGCGGCAACAAGGGCGCAGCCCTGACCACTTTCGTGTCGCTGGCCGGCCGCTACGTGGTGCTGATGCCCAACAACCCGCGTGGTGGCGGTGTCTCGCGCCGGATCGAAGGCGAAGACCGCGCCGAACTCAAAGAAGCGCTGGAACAGCTCGAATACCCCAATGGCATGAGCATCATTGCGCGCACCGCCGGCATTGGCCGCAGCGCGCCGGAACTGCAATGGGACCTGAACTACCTGCTCAAACTGTGGAGCGCCATTGACGGTGCCACCAAGGGTGGCAAGGGCGCTTACCTGATTTATCAGGAATCGTCGCTGGTGATTCGCGCCATCCGCGATTACTTCAACAACGACATCGGCGACATCCTGATCGACACCGACGACGTGTACGAGCAGGCCCAGCAGTTCATGGCCCACGTAATGCCCGAGCACGCGGCCCGTGTCAAGCGCTACCGCGATGACGCGCCGCTATTCAGCCGCTTCCAGATCGAGCACCAGATCGAATCGGCCTACGCCCGCACCGTGCAATTGCCCAGCGGCGGCGCCATCGTGATTGACCACACCGAAGCGCTCGTTTCGGTTGACGTGAACTCGGCGCGCGCCATCAAGGGCGGCGACATCGAAGAAACTGCCACCCGTACCAACCTGGAAGCCGCTGAAGAAGTGGCACGCCAGATGCGCCTGCGCGATTTGGGCGGCCTGATCGTGATCGACTTTATCGACATGGAAGAAAGCCGCAACCGCCGCGACGTCGAAAACCGCCTGCGTGACGCACTGCGGCAAGACCGCGCCCGTGTGCAGTTCGGCACCATCAGCAAATTCGGCCTGATGGAAATGAGCCGCCAGCGCCTGCGTCCCGCTTTGAGCGAAGGCGCCTCCATCCCCTGCCCACGTTGCGGCGGCTCCGGCCATATCCGTGACACCGAATCCAGTGCACTGCAGATTTTGCGAATCATCCAGGAAGAGTCTCTGAAGGACAACACGGCATCGGTGCTGTGCCAGGTCCCGGTCGAGGTCGCATCCTTCCTGTTGAATGAGAAGCGCACCGAAATCGCCAAGATCGAACTCAAGCAGCGCATCAACGTGCTGATGGTGCCCAACAAGACACTGGAAACTCCGAACTACAAACTTGAGCGTCTCAAGCACGACGACCCACGCCTGGACAACGTCATTGCCAGCTACAAGATGGCTGAAGAAATGGAAGACCCGACGGCCGTGACGCGTCGCTCGCAGGAGCCGACCAACAAGCAGACCCCGATCATCAAGGGCGTACTGCCCGATGCACCGGCACCGGTCGCGCTCCCCAAACCCGAGCCCGTCAAGTCAGTTGCAGTCGCACCGCACCATGCGGCCAGACCAGCGCCTGCCGCCGCAGCGGCTGCTTCTGCAGAAAAAGGCTTGTTTGGCTGGATCAAACAGCTGTTTGCACCAACCCCGGCGCCGGTTTCACATGTCAAACCCGCGGCAGACGCCAGCAAGGACGACAAACGCGAGGGACGCGGTGGCCGTGATGGTGCGCGTCGCAATGAACCGCGTGGTGAACAGCCACGTGGCGAAGGCCGCGGTGATGGCCGCGAAGAAGGTCGTGGTGGCCGTGGTGGTCGCGGCGAAGGCCGTGGTGATGGTCGTGGTGGTCGTGGTGGCAGAGGTGGTCGCGGTGAGCGCCCGGCTCAGGGCTCGCGCGAACGTTTCGATGCCGAGGGCAAACCCTTCATGGCGGATGCTGGCACAAACGTCGTGCAGGCACCGATGAATGGACCAGGCCAGGATGCACCAAGAACTGAACAAGGGCAAGAACGCCCACCCCGCAATTCCGAGCGCGGTGAGCGCAATAGCCGCGGTGACCGTAGCCGCAGCGAGCGCACTGACAACGCCGAACGGGGCGCAGCGCCTGAACGCGGCGAACCTCGGGCAGACGGACGTAATGAGCGCCGGCCTGATCGCAACCGTCGTCCGGACGAAAGCACTCGAACCGAACTCTCCAGCGGGGACGTCTCTCGTTCCAACCCGGACAACGCAGCCACTCCGATCGACCGCGCAGCACCCGTGGGAAACGAGGCAGCATCAAGCACCGACTATGCCGCGGGTGAATCGGCAGCGCGTCCGGAAGGCGCAGAAACACGCGAAAAACGCTCCCGTGACCGCTATGGCCGTGATCGTGGACCCCGTGCTGACCGCGCAGAGCAAGGTGATCGCCAGGAGCGGCCTGCGCGTGACATTCAGCCAGCGCAGGAAGATACAGCGGAAGAACCCCGCCGCTCCTACTTTGCCCCAAGTGCTGAAGCACCCGCGCCAGCAGCAGTACCAGCCCCGATTGCAGTGACTGCAGCCGTGTCGCCTGTTTCCGAAGCGACTCCCGCAGCACCCGTCGCCCCGGCGCCGGCCACCCCACAAGCCGTGCACACGCCCGCCGTGGCACTACCGGTTCCGGTTGCAGTTGCAACCGGCATGCCCAAACTGCAGCCGTTTGCTCTGCCGCTGGCCGAATTGGCGCAAGTGGCTCAGAGTTCCGGTTTGAGCTGGGTGAACTCGGACTCCGGGAAAATTGCGGCAGTCCAGGCGGCCATCGCCGCTGAACCCAAGCCAATTCGCGTGCCACGCGAACGGCCTGCGGCAGTGCGGATTGATGCCGCTCCGCTGGTTTTAGTGGAAACAAAACGCGATCTGCGCGATATGACGCTGCCTTTTGAGGAAAAAGGAGCTCAGTAGATCCGATGCCGGGCCGCCCCCAGATCGTGGGGGCCATTCAGTCAAGCAGTTGCCCTCCCGGGCACCCGCAAAAAAGGGCACTTGAAGTGCCCTTTTTTTATGATCCACCAGCCCGGTCAAAAAATATCAACACCCCCGACCTTGGCTGTTTCTCCAAAGAAACCCCGACGAACCAGGCCGAGGTGACTGCACACTTTGTTGTGGCCGCTTCTCTGGGCAAAGTCAATCGCACGATTCGTCTTCTCGAGCGCGCTGCTGGGGGAATCATCCGCCATCACAGGGGTAAAACCACAACTGACGGTGACACGACCCACCTGGGGAAAATTAAACTTTTCGACATTGGCGCGGAAACGCTCGAACGCAGCCTGCACCAAAGCTTCATCCGGACAGTGCACCAACACACCAAAATGCTCGCTCCCAAAGCGGTAAATGCGGTCATAGGTGCGAAACGTGTTGTTCATCACCCGGGCCACCAGCAAGAGCACTTCTTCCGCAATCAGATGCCCATGCTTGTCGTTGATCAGAGCAAAGCTATCAATCATCGCCGAGCCCAGCCAGTAATTGGCTGGCACCCGGTGACGACGCTCCTGATCCAGACCTTTCGGCGCTCCCGCAGCCTTGGGCTCCGCAGTGACACCGTCGAGCTCCTCCAGAACCGCGCTGTAAAAAGCATCATCCAGTGACTTGCGATTGAGCAAGCCGGTCAGGGCGTCGCGGTCGCTGTACTCCAACAGAGAGTACATATTGCGGTAGATACGACGCAATTGCTCGATCGTCAGCAGCTCATCCTGAGTCAGCGCCGCCTCCGAATGAACCTCGATTACGCCTTCGTCATCCTTGCGTGAATCAGAAAACAAGGGGAGCATATTGATGCGCGGGCCCTCTTCCCCGGCCCATGCGATTTCAACCATTTCACGGCGCTGAAGACACTTCAGCCGATCCGGCGCGTCATCCAGGCGCGGCAGAGTCAAGAAGTCCACCCGCATGGGGTCGACGACCTTGCCGCCGCCCTTTGCATCCAGACGGGCCACTTCGAGCCAGCGCTTTTCGCCTTCAAAACTCATGACCCGTGCAATGACGATACGCTGGATCGGGAGCAGATCAATCAGCGCCTTGGATAACGTGAGTTCCAGCAAATCCCGATCCCGATGGTCGGTCAATTTAAGGATGTGTTCGATCAAGGTACTCATATATTTTGAATAATAGTCCTGAATCTCAACCGAGTCGCGTGCTTGCCGCCTTTGCCGCGTTTTGCCAGGCTTGCGTCGAAGCAATGGCATCGCCCCGCTGCTCGGCCAACTCGGCCAGCGCCGCCCAGGCATTTCGTTCCAGGCCCGCATCCTGCAACCTGGGCAATGACTGTTTAAGTAATTGCTGCGCCTTGCCCCACAACTGCAGGCGCATGCAGGTGATGCCAGCAAGATATTGCAGGGCCGAGTCGGCTGGATTGGCCATCTGTGCCTGTTCGATCCGGGTCAGCCAGGCCGCTTCTGGCGCACCCGAGGCCAGCGCAAAACCACTTTCCAAAACCCGAATGAGACTGATGCGCTGCGCATCCGTCAAAGCGCCCGCTAGCGCCACCATGCGCTCCCAGATGGGCAGCAACCAGGTGCGGGCCACATCGACATCACCACCCAGCTTCTGCATCCTGCTGGAGGCTTCAATGGCAACCTCCGGCATTTCGCGTTCCGCTGCCTCCAGCTGGTTCCACACGGCTTGCAACTGGTCCGGGTCGTACGCGGTTAACACCAGCTCCAGGGCCAGGCCACGCAAAAGTCCCTGCGCGGCGACCTCGGAAAATGCCCGATGCTTGGCCAACAGACGCGCAGTTTCCAGCGCCTGCGGCGTCTGGCGCGCCATCCGTGCGGCCTTCAAGCGCAAGCGCAAGGCAATCGTTCGCCGGGAGGCGCCTTGGGGCAGATCATCCAGCCATTGCAGTGCGCCTTGAGCGTCGTGGTCTTCCAGCGCCCAGCGGGCCGCACGCAACTGCAAGCCTTCGCGGGTTTCCTGCGCATCGCGCCGCGCAGCCTGTTCCAGTGCCTTGCGGAAATGCGCTTCACGCGCTACTTTGTCCTGCAACGACTGCGCACTTTCGGCAGCCAGCAGATGTGACAGGGCGCGCAGGCGACCCGAATAGGCCAGGGTTTCACCGCTGCGCGTCATGGCACTCTCCCGCGCCAGCACCACCTCAGCCGCTTTTCTGGCCCGGATGAAACGCCCCGCCATCAAATGCGACAGGGTGTCCAGCAAAGCGACATGCATGGCACGTTCCTGGTGCTGGATGCGCCAGGAACGCGCGTGGCCCGGAATGGCAAACAGGGCCGCCAGCGCGCGCAAGGCTGCATGCAGGGTCAAAAACAGCAGGGCCAGCAGTAGCACCACCAGATTGAGAGACAAGTCCACCCGGTAAGGCGGCCAGAACACCGTGATCGTGCCCTGGTTATTGCCGGCAAAAAGCGCAATGGCAACCGCCATGCCAAACAATGCCAAAAACCAAAGTGCGGCCCGCATGGCTACCTTCCAGCGGCCGCGGTAGTGAGGGCGGCAAGCGTTTCATCCACGCGGGGCAGTTGCAGTGTTTTCATCTGTGCCTGCACCTGCTGCAACAAGGTCGCGGCGGTCTGCGTTTTGCGCGAAGTCGCATCAAAGTATTTGTTGAGCGACAGCGCAGCCGCCGCCAGATCGGCCCGCGATGACTCCAGCTGCCGGGCCAGCAAGCCCATCCGGGCGTTGAGCAATTTGAGTTTGAAGTTTTCCCGCAGGAAAAAAGACTGCTCCGGCGACAGCAGCGCCGCCTCCGGCTGCTCGATGCGGCTGACCCGCACCAGACTGCGCGCCTCGTCAAACACCACCTGCAAACTGCGTTGCCACCATGTGGGCATGGCATCGCTGCTCTGGCGCTTCACCAAACCGATGCCATTCGCCGACGCCACCGCATTGGCCAGCACCAGCTCATCCGCCAGATGCACCAGTTCATCCAGCTTCACCAGCAGGCCCGGTGTGTCGCTCACCGCGGCCGACTTGATGCGGTCGATGTCCCGCCCAATGGCTCGTTGCAGGGGCGTCAGCCGGGGCTGTGCCGCTCTGACCACCCGTTGATCCGCACTTTTCAGCGCCGCCAGCAAGGGCTCGACACTGCCGGTGAGCTGGGCCTGCTGCTGCGCCAGACGAATAGCCGAGTCAATATCCACCACCAGGTTTTCATCGCGTGAGCGCGACAGGCTTTGCATCAGCTCTTCCAGCTGCGTTCGTTGCAGGGAAATCTCGCTCAAACGCGCCTCATAAACGGCCACCCGCGCTGCCGTCTCGCGGGCCAGCTCCTGCGCCTGTCTGGCCGTGGCACGGGCCTCCACCGATTGCGCGCCGGCATCGGCACTCTGGCGTGCCAGCTGCTCTTGAATGGACGAGAGCTTTTGCCACAGAAAACCACTGGCCAGCAAGGCGGCCAGCGCCACCACAGCCAAGCTCAGGATGACACCGCGCGGCACGGACCTTGGCGTGGCCGGGGCCACCGGAATATCCGCACTCGTCGGCACGACCGACGTCTCCAAGGGCATATCCCCGCCGCTGCGGGCAGGTATTTCGGCGTTGGGATCGGAGTTCATCATATGATTCTAAAGTGTTGGGAACAGAGCTTGCCTGCTTCTCAGACGGCGGTCTGTCCCACAAGGTTTAGAGAAGCCACCACGTCAGGCAGCGTCGGGCGCGACTCACAAACAACACCAAAACCCGCATTTCTTGCGGCCAAGGCGATGCGGGGGTGGGTCGCCAAGGCGCACGCTCCGGCCCAGCTTTGTCCGGGCAGCGAAGCGCACAGATTGGCCACGGCCTCTGTACTGCTGAACAACCAGACCGAGCCATCCGTGGCCGCCTGGCGCGCCAGCAGGCATTCATCGGCACTGAATTCAGGCGCACCGCGCTGGTAGGCCACCACAAACTCAGCCTTGGCGCCCGCTCCGGCCACGCGCTCGGCGAACCACTCGCGCCCAGTGCCTTGCCCGGCGCTGGCGCTGCCCGCAGCGTCGCCGCCGCGCACGATCAGCACGCGGTCGCCCGCCTGCACCTGCGCGCCAACCACCTGCCACAAGGCTTCAGAGTCAAATTGACCGGCGTCCAGTGGCGGGGCATCCAGCCGGTCCGGTGCCACACCCGCTCGCAACAAGGCACGGGCAGTTCCGGGACCGGTCGCCCACGCTCTTGTTTTAATAGCTGCTTGCGCACTGAATTCGGGGGCTAGAGGCGGTTTTGATGCAAAAAAATGTTCTACCGCATTGCCACTGACAAACATCACACCAACATAATTGGCCAGCTGCTGCCACGCCTGCAGCAAGTCAACCGGGTTGTCCACCGGGCCCACTTTGATCAGCGGCAGCGCCACGGCATCCAGGCCGAGCGCTGACAAATCAAGCACCCATCGTTGCGCCTCGCGTTGGGGACGGGTAACGATGACCCGCATGCTCAGGCTTGACCGTGAGGCTCAAGCGGCGCCAGGACTGACCCGCCTTTTGCGGCCACGCCGGCCCGCAGATCAATCGCCACCCGCTCACCCAGCGCCGTGGCGCTGACCAGATCGGTGACGACGGCGCTCATCCGCACGCACACCAGTTCCAGCACGCCCTCCGGGTCGCCCCAGGCCGCATCAATGGTCAGTGTGTCGGCGCTGAGTGTGGCAAACGCCGCCAAAGGCATGGAGCAGCTGCCGCCCATGGCCCGGCTCACCGCCCGCTCGGCCGCCACTGCCAGCCAGGTGGTGTGGTGCACCAGCGGCGCCAGCGCATCGATCACCTCCTGGCGATCGGTACGAACTTCAATCCCCAACGCGCCTTGGCCCGCGGCCGGCAACATGACGTCCGGCTCAAAAGTGTCACGAATGCGCTGGCCCAGACCCAGGCGCTTGAGGCCGGCCGCCGCCAGCACGATGGCGTCATACAGCCCGTCATCGAGCTTGCGCAGTCGCGTATCGAGGTTACCGCGCAAGGGCTCGATTTTGAGATCCGGCCGGCGGGCGCGCAGCAGGGCCATGCGGCGCAGGCTGGAGGTACCGACGACGGCACCCTGCGGCAGACTGGCCAGCGACGCGTAGTGATTGGAGACAAAAGCATCGCGCGGGTCTTCGCGTTCCATCACGCACGCCAAGCAGAAGCCCTCGGGCAGCTCCATGGGCACGTCTTTAAGCGAATGCACGGCCAGGTCGGCCCGGCCCTCTTCGAGCGCCACTTCCAGCTCTTTCACAAACAGACCCTTGCCGCCGACCTTGCTCAGGGAGCGGTCCAGAATCTGATCCCCCTTGGTGGTCATGCCGAGCAGACTCACCTGGTGGCCGCGCTGCTCCAGCAACGCCTTGACGTGTTCGGCCTGCCACAGGGCGAGGCGGCTCTCTCGTGTTGCTATCGTGATCGTTAAATTGCTCATACGCTGGGGCTCAAAGTCGTAACCGGTTGGTAATCTTGGATGAACAGGGATGCTAGCATGGTGCGACTTGCCGTCTTGCGCAACTCCCTTTCAAAAATGCCATGATCCAACCTCAAAAATCCGCGCCGCCCGGGCGCAGCAAAGACAACGAACGCCCGCTGGTGGAGGACATCCGTCTGCTGGGCCGCATTCTGGGCGATGTGATCCGTGAGCAGGAGGGCGTTGCAGCGTTCGAGTTGATCGAGCAAATACGCAAGCTGTCGGTGGCGTTTCGGCGCGATGCGGACCATGAAGCCGACAAGGCGCTGAAAAAGCTGCTCAAGGGCTTGAGCGGCGACCAGACGGTCAGCGTGATTCGGGCCTTCACCTATTTCAGCCACCTGGCCAATCTGGCGGAAGACCGGCATCACATCCGCCGCCGGACCCTGCATGAGCGCGCGGGCGACACCCAGGAAGGCAGCATTGAAGTGGCCCTGGCCCGCTTGCGCTGGGCCGGCATTTCGCCCAAAACCATCGCGGACACCCTGGCCACCAGCTTTGTCTCACCCGTGCTCACAGCCCACCCCACCGAGGTTCAGCGCAAAAGCATTCTGGACGCCGAGCGTGACATCGCCCAACTGCTCACAACGCGCGACGACATCAAGGTCAAAGGGGCCTGCGTCAACGCCAACAAAGACGCCCTGACACCGCGCGAACTGGCTGCCAATGAGCAACACATGCGTGCCCGCGTGCTGCAACTCTGGCAAACCCGGCTCTTGCGCTTCACCAAACTCACCGTCGCCGACGAGGTCGAGAACGCATTGAGTTATTACGAAACCACTTTTTTGCGTGAAATCCCCAAGCTCTACGCCGATCTGGAACGCGAACTGGGCCAGCACCCGGTCCACAGCTTTCTGCGCATGGGCCAGTGGATTGGTGGCGACCGCGACGGCAACCCCAACGTGAACGCGCAAACGCTGCTGCACGCCCTGCGTCGTCAGGCTGACGTGGCGCTGCGGCACTACCTGACCGAAGTGCACTACCTGGGCGAGGAACTGTCACTCTCGGCCATGTTGGTGGACTTTCCCAAGGACATGCAGGCGCTGGCCGACAGTTCGCCCGATACCAACGAGCACCGCAAAGACGAACCCTATCGGCGCGCCCTGATCGGCATCTACGCCCGGCTGGCCGCCGCACTCAAAGACCTGACCGGCGGCGACGCCGCCCGCCATGCCGTGGCGCCCCAGAACGCCTATAAAACCCCGGAAGAATTTCTGCTCGACCTGCGCACCATCGAGGCCTCCCTGCTGGCGCACCATGGTGCCGCGCTGGTGGCGCAACGGCTGCACCCGCTGATTCGGGCGGTCGAGGTCTTTGGCTTTCATCTGGCCACGGTCGATTTGCGCCAAAGCTCGGACCAGCATGAAGCCGTGGTGGCCGAGTTGCTGACCGTGGCACGCATCGAGCCGGGCTACGCGCAGCTGGATGAAATGGCCAAGCGCAGCCTGCTGATGAAGTTGCTCAGCGATGCCCGACCTTTGCGCGTGATGGGCACAGCCTATTCAGCCCACACCCAGAGCGAACTCGCCATTTTCGAGACCGCCAAAGAGATGCGCGAGAGCTTTGGTGCGCAAGCCATCCGCCACTACATCATCAGCCATACAGAAACCGTCAGTGACTTGCTCGAAGTGCTGTTGCTGCAAAAAGAAGTTGGCTTGATGCAAGGCACGCTGGATGCCCATGCCACCTGCGACCTGATCGTGGTGCCGCTGTTCGAGACCATCGAAGACCTGCGCAATGCCGCGCCCATCATGCGCGAGTTTTATGCCCTGCCCGGCATCACCCAGCTCGTTCAGCGCGGCCGTCATCACCAGTACAGCGAGCAGGACATCATGCTGGGCTACTCCGACAGCAACAAGGACGGCGGCATCTTCACCAGCAACTGGGAGCTGTACCGGGCCGAGATTGCACTGGTCGAGCTGTTTGATCAACTCGCCCTCGACACCCAGGGCGGGCGCACGATTCAACTCCGCATGTTCCACGGCCGCGGCGGCACGGTCGGCCGTGGCGGCGGCCCGAGCTACCAGGCCATTCTGGCGCAACCTCCCGGCACCGTGCGCGGGCAGATTCGCCTCACCGAACAGGGCGAAGTCATCGGCTCCAAATACGCCAACCCCGAAATCGGCCGGCGCAACCTGGAAACCCTGGTGGCGGCCACACTGGAAGCCACGCTGCTGCAGCCCACCAAACCGGCAACCCAACCCTTTTTACAAGCCGCCGCCGCGCTGTCCCAAAACAGTATGGCTGCCTACCGCAAACTGGTGTATGAAACCCCCGGCTTCACCGAGTACTTTTTTGACTCGACCCCCATCCGCGAAATCGCCGAGCTCAACATCGGTTCCCGCCCGGCCTCGCGCAAAGCATCGCAAAAAATTGAAGACCTGCGCGCCATTCCGTGGGGCTTCAGCTGGGGCCAGTGCCGCCTGACGCTGCCCGGCTGGTACGGGTTTGGTTCGGCGGTGGAGCTGTTCCTGAACCAGGACGGTGCTGGATCAAGCAAAAATACGCACAAAGACCGGCTGGCGCTGCTGCAACAGATGTACAAGCAGTGGCCGTTCTTCAAGACACTGCTGTCCAACATGGACATGGTGATGGCCAAAAGCGATCTGGCACTGGCGTCGCGCTATTCAGAATTGGTGGGTGACGCCCGTCTGCGCAAAAAAATCTTCACCGCCATCGAGCTGGAGTGGCACCGCACGGCGGGCGTGCTGGGCATGATCACCGGCGACAAGCAGCGGTTGACCAGCAACGCAGCGCTGCAACGCTCCATTCGCCACCGCTTTCCCTACATCGATCCCCTGCATCACCTGCAGGTGGAGCTGATACGCCGCTACCGGGCCGGTCAGGCCGACGAACGCGTGCAGCGCGGCATTCACATTTCGATCAACGGGATTGCGGCGGGGCTCAGAAACACGGGTTAGCCACCAGTTCCCGCACCGCCGCCAGTTGCCGGCGCGACACGAACAGCAATTCATCAATGCCGTCGAGTCGCACCGCCCAGCCCTCGCCTTCTTCCGGGTCGTGGTGTTTTTCCAGCGCCCGCACCGCGCCCCTGGCAATCAGGGCGTTGCGGTGAATGCGCATGAACCGGGTCTTGAACTTTTCCTCCAGCTCACTCAAGGAGCCCTCCAGCAGGTAGCTCCTGGACTTCGTGCGCACCGTGATGTATTTGAGCTCGGCCTTGAGGTACAGCACCTGCGACAGCGACACCCGCTCGGTCCGGCCACGCTCCTGAATGATCAATACTTCTTCAGGTAAATCAGGCTCAAGCCCCCGTGCATACTGCGTAAGGCGCTCTACTTTTTGTAGCGCCGCCTGCAGACGTTCCAAGCGCACCGGCTTGGTCAGATAGTCCACCGCTTCCAGCTCGAAGGCCTGCACCGCGTGTTCGGTATGGGCCGTCACAAACACCACGGCGGGCGGCTTCGGCAGCATGCGCAGAGTCCGGGCCAGAGTCAAACCGTCGGCGCCGGGCATATGAATATCAATCAGCGCCACGTCCACCGCTTGCCGCTGCAGCCACTCGACGGCTTGCGTGGCGTTGGCGGCCTCGGCTTCAACACGGGCAGTTGGCGCAGTGCAGTCAGCCAGCAGGGTTCGCAGGCGCGCGCGCGCAAGAGGCTCATCGTCCACGATCAGCACCTTCAGCGTCATGGGAATATCCCCCTGGTTTTCATGCCGGCACCTCGATCCTGACTTGAAAAACCCCGGCCTTCAGGCCCCACTGGAACTGGCCCTGCACATCGTGCAACAGCTTCAGCCGGTCACGCACGTTGTCCAGCGCCACGCCGTTGCCGCGCTCGCCCGGACCGGCCGGCACGGTGTTGGTGACCTTGATGACAACGCTGGAACCGCGGCGCTGCGTCGATATCCTGATTTTCGCGCCAGTGGCACTCGGCTCTACGCCGTGCCTGACGGCGTTTTCCACCAGCGGCTGCAACAGCAAGGGCGGCAATTTGGCGGCAGACGCTCCTCCGTCCAGTACCCACTCCACCTGAATTCGATCACCAAAACGTACTTGTTCAATCGCCAGATAACGCTGCGCCAGGGCAATTTCATCGGCCAGGGTGACGAACTCGCCTTGCTCCATCAGCGCATGGCGAAACAAATCGCTCAAATCTTCCAGCAGCGCCTCAGCCTTCGCGGGCTCAGCGCGTACCAGTGCGATGGCACTGTTGAGCGTATTAAACAGGAAATGGGGACGAATACGGGCTTGCAGCTCACTCAGACGCGCCGCCGTCGCGGCCGGCGTTTTGCCCTTGGCCCGCCATACCAGCGCAGCCACCAGCGCTGCGGACAACAGGGCGCCGCTGAAGGCACAAGCCAGCCAGGGCGCCGGCTCCAGCAAGCCCACCAGGGACAACACCGCACAACCATAAAGGCCCGCCACGGCACCCAGCGCAACACCGGCGCTCTGCTGGACTGCCGGGTTCAGGCGCGCCAGCACTTTCTTGAGACTGCACGCGACGATCAGCCACACCAGCGTGGCCGGCAAAGCGCCCCCGGTGAGCAAGGACAGGCGGGTCAACCAGTCAAAGAACGTGGCCGCGCCAAAGATGGCTCCCACACCCACCACCACCTCGACAAACAGCACGGCCCGCAGCACCACACCGACCTGACAGGCGTCGAACACCAGCACGCGTGGCGACCCCGGCACGAGCGGCTCGGGAGCCGGTTCCTGGAAGACCGATAAAATTTGGGAGTCTTTCATTAATAGTTGCGCTTTAAAGCTGGTCATTGCGGGCCTGACCTCGTCTGCCATGAATGGCGGATCATGCCCGGCATGACAGCCCTGGAGATTCAGCGTGAGCCCGATTATTGATGATCTGTTGCAGCAACCCCTAACCTTAAGCTCCGGCACGGCAAGTGTGCCGACGCCCACTCTCATGTCACACAATCAATTCGACAAAAAATCAGAAGCCTGGTCCGCCCTATTCTCCGAGCCCATGAGCGATCTGGTCAAGCGCTATACCTCGAGCGTGTTTTTTGACAAGCGTCTGTGGCAGGCCGACATCGCCGGTTCCCTGGCCCATGCGGACATGCTGGCCACGCAAAAAATCATCACGGCAGAAGATCACAGCGCCATTCAACGCGGCATGACTGACATCGCGGCCGAAATCGAATCCGGCGCCTTTGAGTGGAAGCTGGACCTGGAAGACGTGCACCTCAACATCGAAGCCCGTCTGACACAACTGGTGGGCATTGCCGGCAAACGCCTGCACACCGGCCGCTCGCGCAACGACCAGGTGGCGACTGACGTGCGGCTGTGGCTGCGTGGTGAGATTGATTTGATTGGCGGTTTGCTGACCGATCTGCAAAAAGCACTGCTGGAAGTGGCCGAGAAAAATGTCGAAGTGATTCTGCCGGGCTTCACCCACCTGCAGGTGGCGCAGCCGATCAGCTTTGGTCACCACATGTTGGCCTACGTGGAAATGTTCAGCCGCGATGCCGAACGCATGAGCGACGTGCGGCGCCGCACCAACCGCCTGCCGCTGGGCGCCGCCGCGCTGGCCGGCACCAGCTACCCGCTGGACCGCGAACGCGTCGCCAAGACGCTGGGCATGGTCGATGACAAGGGCCAGCCCCAGGTCTGCCAGAACTCGCTGGACGCCGTGAGCGACCGCGATTTCGCCATTGAATTCACCGCTAGCGCCAGCCTGTGCATGGTGCACATCAGCCGCTTCAGCGAAGAGCTGATTTTGTGGATGAGCCAGAACTTCGGCTTCATCCAGATTGCCGATCGCTTCACCACCGGCAGTTCCATCATGCCGCAGAAGAAAAACCCCGATGTGCCCGAACTGGCACGCGGCAAGACCGGCCGCGTGGTCGGCCACCTGATGGGCCTGATCACCCTGATGAAGGGCCAGCCACTGGCCTACAACAAGGACAACCAGGAAGACAAGGAGCCGCTGTTTGACACCGTGGACACGCTCAAAGACACGCTGCGCATCTTTGCCGAAATGGTGGGCGGCCAGCTCAACCCGGCCACGGGAGTGAAGGAAGGCGGCATCAGCGTCAAACCCGAGGCGATGGAACGCGCCGCCCTCAAAGGCTACGCCACCGCGACCGATCTGGCGGACTACCTGGTGAAAAAAGGCCTGCCGTTCCGCGATGCGCACGAGACCGTGGCCCACGCCGTCAAAGCCGCCATCACCCACCAGGTCGATTTATCGGAATTGCCGCTGGCGGTGCTGCAGCAGTTCAACCCGAACATTGAGAAAGACGTGTACGAGGTGCTGTCCTTGCGCGGCTCGCTCAATGCCCGCGACATTCTGGGCGGCACGGCGCCGAATCAGGTTCGGATGCAGATTGCGCGGCACCTGAAGCGACTGGGCTGAGGGCCTTGTTTTTCGCCATGGCGACCCGCTTGAGTTGCTATTAATTTAATAGCTGGTTGCGCAGGTTGTACGGGGGCTAGAGGCCGAAATGGCTTCAAAATCACAGCAAACCAGGCACGCAGGGTTGATCAATGAGCTGCTGGCCTGGCCAATGGGTCCCAATCGATTCGCCTGACGTCAAGTCAGGATTTACGCCGTGCCATTGGGAAGGCAGACGTGTCAGGCCGTTAGATCCAGCAAGGTTCCCGCCATTTCACTGCCGGTTTTGAACACCCGCAGGTTGGCCAGAAATGCATTCTTGGCCTGGAGCTGCGCCACAACATCGGTCTCCAGGGCGGCGCCTTCTGCACTTGACTTTGTGATCGTTGCAGAAACCCCGCCGCCCGCTTGCTCGCTTTGAATCACTTCCTGGCGGCGAAAGCCCGTTGTAGTGAGATTGGCCACATTGTGGGCCGATGAATCCAGCTGCGTCTGTGCGGCGCTCATGCCAGAGCGTGCAATCGATGAAATGGAAGTCATGACAATTCCCTGCGGTGCGTTTCAATCCGGCGATTTGAGCATAAAGATCCAAACAGCCGCCTTTTTTGAAAGTTTGACGCTGGCCTGACTTCAGTGCTGTTATTGCTGAAAGACCACTGCGTCCAGCTCGAGGGCATGGATTTTTTCAACAGCAGCATCTGCCTCTGACTGGGTGTCAAACGGTCCCACACGCACCCGGATGCGTTTGCCTTTGCGGGTGTTCAATTCCTGAGTGAATGCGGCCAGACCCGCAGCCAGCAATTTGGCGTGCGCTTTGCGCGCGTTCGTGTCCTTGGCAAACAAACCCACATTGATATAAAAGTGTTGTGTCGCCACTGGCACAGTGGTTGAAGCTTTTGGCGTTGATACGGTGGGGGCGGAGGCGGGGCTCACGGGTAGTGGCATTACGACAGGCGCCGATGACGCTGCAGCGGATGGCAGCATCAATTCTGGCAATGACGCCGCTGGGGCTGGTAGTGCGGAGGCCGCAGGCGCCGGTTGCGGGGTGAGGTCTGTGACAAGGCCGCCAGCCAGCTTGCGTTCTTCTCCCGTTTTTTTGGCCTCCAGCGGCAGTGTCCCGGCTCCGGAAAATGTCAGATAGACCCCCACTGCCGCGCCTGCCAGCGCCACATTGAGCAGAGCCAGCCAGATAAAGCGCCGCCGCGAACCGGCCTGGCGGTTCAGCATGGCACAGGCCTGCGCCAGGGTGCGGCTCACAGACAGCGCATGGGCCATTTTCTTGCGGCTCTCTGCATGAAACAGGGCATTGCCAATGACACCAGGGACCACCAGGCTCAGGACACCCAGCACCAGCAGCACACGCATCTCCACCGCGTCCGGGAATTGAAACACCAGAATGGCCATGCCACCCATGGTTGCGGCATAGACCAGCGCCGCTAGCCACAGTCCCCGAAAAGCCATCCAGTTCAGGGTGTAGAGGCTGGCCGCCCAATTCCAGCTCACACCGGCCCGGTTCGTCGCTTCGAAGCGCGTAAAAATGGGCAGGTAATAGTCGGCATTCACCGGTCCAATTGCAGCCCGGTATAAGGCGGTGGTTGCACTCTCTTTAGAGTGATCAAGAGAGGTTGTAGCAGCCGTAGCCGTAGCGATGGATGAAGACATGCCTAATTTTGGCACGGCGCACGGTACGGCTAAACGCAGTTATCCAGCCTTGTGGATCGGAATGTAAATCTCCCCACCTGCCTTCTTGAATTCTTCCGACATGCTGTCCATGCCGTCACTCAGGGCCTGCTCGTCGCTGACACCCTTGGTCTTGGCGTAGTCACGCACCTCCTGCGAGATCTTCATGGAGCAGAACTTCGGCCCGCACATGGAGCAGAAATGCGCCACCTTCGATGAGTCCTTGGGCAGGGTCTCATCGTGGAAGTTGCGCGCCGTGTCGGGGTCGAGCGACAGGTTGAACTGGTCCATCCAGCGGAACTCGAAACGGGCTTTGGACAGCGCGTCATCACGCGCCCGCACACCGGGGTGACCTTTCGCCACGTCGGCCACATGGGCGGCAATCTTGTAGGTGATGATGCCGACTTTCACGTCGTCGCGGTCCGGCAAACCGAGGTGTTCCTTGGGCGTGACGTAGCACAACATGGCGGTGCCGAACCAGCCGATCATGGCGGCGCCGATGCCGCTGGTGATGTGGTCGTAGCCGGGCGCGATGTCGGTGGTCAATGGGCCGAGGGTATAAAACGGCGCTTCATGGCAGTGCTTGAGCTGCTCGGTCATGTTGGCCTGCACCATGTGCATGGGCACATGGCCGGGTCCTTCGATCATCACCTGCACGTCCTGCTGCCAGGCTTGCTGCGTCAACTCGCCCAGCGTGCGCAACTCGGCAAATTGCGCTTCGTCATTCGCATCGGCGCCGGAGCCGGGACGCAGGCCATCGCCCAGCGAGTAGCTGACGTCATAAGCCTTCAGGATTTCGGTCATTTCATCAAAGTGGCTGTAGATGAAATTTTCTTTGTGGTGCGCAATGCACCACTTGGCCATGATCGAGCCGCCGCGCGACACAATGCCGGTCATGCGGTTGGCCGTGAGGTGGATGAAGGCGAGACGCACACCGGCATGCACCGTGAAGTAATCCACGCCCTGCTCGGCTTGCTCGACCAGCGTGTCACGGAAGATTTCCCAGGTCAGGTCTTCAGCGATGCCGCCCACTTTTTCCAGCGCCTGGTAAATCGGCACGGTACCGATCGGCACCGGCGAGTTGCGCAAAATCCAGTCGCGCGTGGTGTGAATGTTGCGGCCGGTGGAGAGGTCCATCACAGTGTCGGCGCCCCAGCGCATCGACCACACCAGTTTTTCAACTTCTTCTTCAATACTCGACGTGACGGCCGAGTTACCGATGTTGGCGTTGATCTTGACCAGGAAGTTGCGACCAATCGCCATCGGCTCCACTTCGGGGTGGTTGATGTTGGCGGGAATGATGGCGCGGCCACGGGCGATTTCGTCGCGCACAAACTCGGGCGTCATGATCTTCGGGATGCTGGCGCCAAAGCTGTTGCCGGCCAGGCGCGCTTCGCGCTCGGCATTGCCCAGATACTGTTCCATCCAGGCCAGCTTCTGGTTCTCGCGGATCGCCACGTATTCCATCTCGGGCGTGATGATGCCTTTACGAGCGTAGTGCATCTGTGACACGTTGGCACCGGCCTTGGCGCGGCGCGGCGTGCGCTGCAGCCCGGCGGCCTGGGCGCGCAGGGAAGCCAGCGTTTCGCTTTGCTCGCCAATGCCGTTTTTCAGCCCATCGTCCAATGCAAAGGGCGTGCGGCCGGTGTAAGACTCGGTATCGCCACGCGCTTCGATCCAGCCAGCACGCACCGGTGCCAGCCCCTGGCGCACGTCGATCGTGGCGCTTGGGTCGGTGTAGGGGCCGGAGGTGTCGTAGACCACGATCGCTTCGCCGTTGCTCTGCATGATTTCACGCATCGGCACGTTGACTCCGGCTTGCGTGCCAGGCACGTAGATTTTGCGCGAGGCCGGCAAGGGCTCGCGCGTGAGGCTCATCAATTCGCTGAATTTGTCGGGTGCGTTCATCGCAAGTCTCCTGAAGATATGACTAAGTGCTCCGGAGAATGGTCAAGCAAGCGAACGGGGGAGACAGTGCGAGACCCGGCAAAGGGTAAAACTGCAGTCTGGCTCTTCTTCCGCCGGTATGAACCGGATCAAGTTCGCGGGTTTGGTGACCATCTCAGCGCATCCATAGCGCACCCCGGGCAAGCGCGGAGTTTAAGCGATGCGGCTGAATTGGTCTTGTGAGGGGTTAAGCAGGCACCAATTGCTATTAATTTGATAGCTTACTACTTAGGTGGCACGGGGGCTGAAGACCTAAACTGACTTATAACAATCTACCGACCAGTCGACCCGGATCACGATAGCTGGTTCTGTTTGCCTTCGCCCATAATGGTTCTGATTTATCCCGGAAAGGTTTCTCCATGGCGATTGGCTGGATTTCACTGCTCAAGACGGTTCCATGGACCGATGTCATATCAACCGCGCCAGTTGTTGCCGACGGAGCAAAAAAACTGTGGAACGCTGTCGCAAAAAAGTCCGCGCCTGCAGCAGCGCCAATTGAAGCGGCACCAACTGCTCTCGCGCCTGAAGCCGAAGCCCTCGCACAGGTTCAGGCCCGGCTCGCATTGATCGAAACAACAGCGTCTGAGCTACAGCATCAGATGCTCGCATCCTCCGAACTGATCAAGGCATTGGCCGACCAAAATACGGGGCTGATCAAGCGCGCCGAGGCCAATCGCGTTCGACTTCTTTGGCTGTCAGGTGCGGTCGTTGTCGCAGGGGTTCTCGCTGCGATTAGCCTGGCAATGGTGCTTACCCGCTAACGTGACCCAACTCTTTACAGGGACTGCGTCCATCTCGGCGCCAGCGGCCCTGAACCTGTGACTTTTTGACGACCCGCACGCCGCCGCACCGATTTCGGCTACGCTTGAGGGTCCTTCAAGGGGGTTTGCGTGAATATCAAAAAAATACTCATCGCTGGCAGCATCGCCGCCGTCGCCTGTGCAACCCAGGCCTTCCAGATCATCAGTCTGTCACCCAAAGGCGAAGTGGCGCGGGTGCGGCAGGTGGTGGCCAAGTTTGACGAGAGTGCCGTCAACTTTGGCGACCCCAAAGCCCCCGCCCCTTTGAGCCTCAGTTGCAGTGACGCGCAAGCGACCAAGGGCGCCGGCCGCTGGATCAGCGACCGCGAATGGGCCTTTGAGTTCGAGCGCGATCTGCCGCCCGGCATCGCTTGTTCGCTGCAACTGCGTTCAGGTATCAAATCGGCCAAGGGCGCAGATCTGACGGGCGCCACTAGCTATAAATTCAATAGCGGTGGACCGTTTGTGCAGAACATTCAGCCTGACGCCGACAACCGCATTGACGAGGAGCAGTTCTTCACCTTGCAGCTCAACGGCCCGGCCACGCTGGCCAGCGTGCAGGCCAACGTCTGGTGCGCGGTGGACGGGCTGGGCGAGCGGGTGGCGGTGCGACTGATCGACGGTAAAGACCGGGCGACGCTGCTCAAATCGCAAGGTCTGGAGCAGGCCGCTGCCAAAGCCCCCTTAAGCATCGTGACCCTGGCCTGCAATCGCCGCCTGAGCGCTGAAGCCAAGGTGCAACTGGTGTACGGCAAAGGGGTCGCCACGCCCGGTGCCGGTGGCACGCCCAACGGCGTGGCCAATTCAGTCGAAAAGCGTTTCAACTTCCAGGTGCGTGAGCCCTTCGCCGCCAGCTTCAACTGCGAGCGCGAAAACGCCCAATCGGCCTGTCTGCCGATCCGGCCCATGAACCTGAGCTTCAACGCGCCGGTGCCGCGCAAGCTGCTCGAAGGCATCCGCCTCAAATCCGACAAGGACAGCTTCAAACCCACGTTCGACCAGGAGAGCAGCGACGGCACAGAGGGTGACAGCGTCATGAGCAGCGTGTCGTTCAAACTCATTTTTCCTGAACAGACGAAATTCACGCTGGAGCTGCCCAAAGACTTCAAGGACGCATCAAACCGCACACTGCGCAATGCCGACAGCTTTCCGCTCAAGGTCGCGACCGGGGCCATGCCGCCGCTGGCCAAGTTTGCGGCGGCGCCGTTTGGCATCGTAGAGCGCTTTGCCGAGCCCAATGGCGTCGCCCTGTTGCCGGTGACGCTGCGCAATGTAGAAGCGGCCTTGCAGGTCAAGAGCCTGAACACCGGGCAAAACAAAGCAGCGGCAGGCGGCAAGGTCAGCGACCTGCGGCCCACGAGTGACACCGACATCATTGCCTGGTTCGCCAAAGTGCAACGCTACGACGACTACACCGTATCGCGCAAAACGGCCGCTGCCGATGTGAAGAACCCGCTGCCCAAGCCGCTAGACGCCGGCGACAAAAACGAGGTGCAAAGCCGCATGGTGTCCTTGCTGCAAGGGCAGAGCGGCGTCAAGACGCTGGATTTGCCCAAGCCCGCCAGCAACGACCCGCGCCCGTTTGAGGTGGTGGGTATCCCGCTGTCACCGGGCTTTCATGTGGTGGAGATTGCTTCGCAAAAGCTGGGCACTTCGCTGTTGGACGAGCGCCATGGCAATGGCCGCACGATGTACGTACGCACCTCGGCGCTGGTGACCAACCTGGGCGTGCATTTCAAGCTCGGGCGCGAGAACGCGCTGGCCTGGGTCACCACGCTGGACAAAGGCCAGCCCGTCATCAATGCCAAGGTGCGGGTGTCGGATTGCCGGGGCCGCGAGGTCGCCAGCGCCACCACCAACGCACAAGGCATTGCCAGCATGACGGGCATCTCGCCCATTGCGCCCGCCTGCCACGGTGAAAACAGCTACAGCCAGGCCTACTTCGTCAGCGCCCGCGCCGTGCAACCCGCCAGCGGTAAAGACAGCGTGGAAGACATGAGCTTCACCTGGAGCGACTGGCATCGCGGCATCGAGCCCTGGCGCTTCAACGTACCCACCAGCCGCGACGCCCGGCCCGATGAGCGGGCGCACACGATTTTTGACCGCATCCTTTTGCGCGCCGGTGAGACCGTGTCCATGAAACACATTCTCCGCACCGAGACTTCTCTGGGCTTTGGTTTGGCGGACACACAACCCGTCACGCTGGTGGTCACCCATGTGGGCAGCGGCCAGGAATACACCCAGCCGCTGGCCTGGCGCAAGACCGCCACCGGCGGCCAGAGCGCCGAGAGCACGTTTGCGATTCCACCTGCAGCCAAGCTGGGCGTGTACCAGGTCGAACTGCGTGGCGCCGACCGGGAGCTCAGCTTCAGCACCGGCCAGTTCCGCGTCGAAGAATTCCGCCTGCCCGTGCTCGAAGGGCGGGTCACGCCGGCCGACAAGAAAGCGCTGGTCAACGTCAAGTCGGTGCCGGTCGACGTGCAGATCAACTACGTCGCCGGTGGCGGCGCCGTGAATCTGCCAGTGCGCGTGTCGGCGCTGGTACGCGGCAAGTATCTGAGCTACAGCGACTTTGAAGCCTTCAGCTTCGCGCCGCCACGCGGCAAGAATGAAACCACGACCGAAGGCGAAGAAGAAGTCAACGCCACCCAGGACGCGCGCGTGATCGCCGACAAACTGCCGCTGACGCTGGACAAGAACGGTGCCGGCAAGCTCAACCTCGACAAAGTGCCGGTGGCGCGGCAACCGCAAGAGCTGCTGCTGGAAGCCACCTATGCCGACCCGAATGGCGAGGTGCAAACCATCCGCAGCACCCACACCTTGTGGCCTGCCAGCGTGGTGGCGGGCATCAAGACCGAGGGCTGGGTCTCGAGCAGCCAAAAGATCAAGTTCCAGGCGCTGGCGCTGGACCTGAGTGGCAAGGCACTGGCTGATGTGCCACTGGAAGTCAAGGCCACCGCCCGCATCGTCACCACCAGCCGCAAGCGCATGGTGGGCGGCTTCTACACCTACGACAACAAGACCAGCGTCAAAGAGCTGGGCTCGGTGTGCAGTGGCAAGAGCGATTCGCGCGGCCTGCTCTTGTGCGAAACCAGTCTGGGCGAACCGGGCGAGGTGGAACTGGTGGTGACGGCCAAGGACACGGTAGGCAACAGCATTCAGGCCGCCTCAAGCGTCTACGTCACCAAACAGGGCGAGTTGTGGTTTGGTGGCGAAAACCATGACCGCATGGACGTGCTGCCGGAGAAAAAGAGCTACCAGCCGGGCGAGACCGCCAGGTTTCAAGTGCGCATGCCGTTTCGTTTTGCCACCGCGCTGGTGGCGGTGGAGCGCGAAGGTATTGTCGAAACACAAGTGGTGCAGCTCAATGGGCAAGACCCGACGATTCAACTGAAGATCAAGGAAGGCTGGGGCCCCAACGTCTACGTGAGCGTGCTGGCCCTGCGCGGGCGGCTGCGTGAGGTGCCGTGGTACTCCTTCTTCACCTGGGGCTACAAGGCACCGCGTGAGTGGTGGACCTCGTTCTGGTACGAGGGCCGCGAGTATGTGGCCCCCACGGCGCTGGTGGATTTGAGCAAGCCTGCCTTCCGGCTCGGCCTGGCTGAAATCCGCGTCGGCACGAAGGCGCACCAGCTCGACGTCAGCGTGAAGACCGATAAAGAAAGCTACGCCGTGCGCAGCCAGGCCAAGGTGACCATCAGCGTCAAACTGCCCAACGGCCAGCCCGCCGCGAACGCGGAGGTGGCACTGGCCGCCGTCGATCAGGCGCTGCTGGAGCTGATGCCCAACACCAGCTGGAACCTGCTCGATGCCATGCTGCAGCGACGCGCCTGGGGTGTGGAAACGTCGACCGCGCAAATGGAAATCATTGGCCGCAGGCACTACGGTCGCAAGGCGGTGGCGGCGGGCGGCGGTGGCGGGCACAGCGGCACGCGCGAGCTGCTGGACACGCTGCTCTTATGGAACCCCAGAGTGCAGCTTGATGCCAATGGCCAGGCCGTGGTGACCGTGCCGCTGAATGACGCCCTCACCACCTTCAAAATTGTGGCGGTAGCCGATGCCGCTACCGGCCTGTTTGGTACCGGACAAACCTCGATCCGCGCCACGCAGGACCTGCAGATCATCAGCGGCCTGCCGCCGCTGGTGCGCGAGGATGACCAATTCCGCGCCCAGATCACGCTACGCAACACCACCAGGCAGGCGATGAAAGTGGAAGTGACGCCACGCGCCACGCTGCTCGACCTGAAACCCCAAACCGTGGACATTCCGGCCGGTGATGCGCGCGAAGTGGCCTGGCTGGTGACGGCACCGGCGCAGCTGGCGCTCTCGCGGTTTGAGGCGATTCAGTGGGAGATTGAGGCCAAGGACACGATCAGCGGCGCACGCGATGCCCTCAAGGCGCGCCAACGCATCATCCCCGCCGTGCCCTTGACGGTGCAGCAGGCCACGCTGGTGCAGATCGACGGCCCCTTCTCGCTGGACGTGAACCCGCCGGCCGATGCCCTGCCGGGCCGGGGCGGACTCAAGCTGGCGCTGCAACCCAAACTGGCAGAAGGCCTGCCGGGTGTGCGCGACTGGTTTGCCAACTACCCCTTCAGTTGCCTGGAGCAAAAAACCAGCAAATCGGTCGGTCTGCGTGACGGCAAGCTGTGGCAAACCGTGGTCAGCCAGATTCCCAGCTACCTGGATGCCGACGGCCTGGCCAGCTACTTTCCGCCGCGTGACGGCGAGGCGAACCGGGGCAGCGACACCCTCACCGCCTACCTGCTGGCGGCCACGCATGAAGCCGCCAGTCTCAACCCGGCCTTTGCCCTGAGCGACGAGGTACGCGCGCCGATGGAACGCGGCCTGATCGCGTTTGTGGAGGGCCGCATTCAGCGCGAGTTCTGGAGCCCGCGCAAGGATCTGGACGTGCGCAAACTGGCCGCGCTGGAAGCCCTGTCACGCTACGGCAAGGCGCAGGGCCGCATGCTGGGCTCCATCACGATTGCCCCGAACCAATGGCCGACCCATGCGGTAATTGACTGGCTGAATATTCTCAAGCGGGTGCAGGATGTGCCGAACCGCGACAAACGCATCAGCGAGGCGAATCAGATCCTGCGTTCCCGCATCAGCTTCCAGGGCACGAAGATGATCTTCTCCACCGAAAAAGACGACTACTGGTGGTGGCTGATGCAAAACGGCGACGTCAACAGCGCGCGCCTGATGCTGGCCGTGATGGACGACCCGTCGTGGAAAGACGACATGGGCCGCCTCGCCAACGGCTTCATCGGCCGCCAGCAACACGGCGCCTGGTACACCACCACCGCCAACCTGTGGGGCGGGCTGGCTTTGGAGAAGTTCTCCGCGAAGTTTGAAGCGGTGACGGTGGCTGGCAGCACCAAGGCTGCCATGAGCACGGGAAATGCCAGCGTGGACTGGAGCAAGGTGGAGCGCATCAAGACCACCGACGCCTCCGGTGCCGCGCACCAGACGACGTGGTTCGGCGCGCCTGCCGCCCCCGGCAACCTGCGCAACAACAACATGTTCCTGCCCTGGAGCAAGACCGCTGCCAGGGACACCCTCACCGTCACGCACCAGGGCCCCGGCAAGCCCTGGCTCACGCTGCAATCGGTAGCCGCCATTGCGCTCAAGGCGCCCTTCAACGCCGGCTACCAGATCAAGAAGACCATCACCCCGGTGGAGCAGGCCAACAAGGCGCTGCCCGCCGGCAGCTACACCCGTGGCGACGTGCTGCGCATCACGCTGGAGGTGAACGCCTCGGCCGACATGACCTGGGCTGTGATCACCGACCCGGTGCCGGGCGGCGCCACCATTCTGGGCAGTGGCCTGGGACGGGATTCGGAGATTGCCACCCAAGATGAGAAGCGCTCCGGTGACGGCTGGCCTGCCTTTGAAGAACGCAGCTTTGAGTCCTTCCGCAGCTACTACCAGTTCTTGCCCAAGGGCGTAGTGAAGATGGAATACACCATCCGGCTCAATAACGTGGGCGAGTTCTCGCTGCCGCCGTCGCGGGCGGAGGCGATGTATGCGCCGGAGATGTTTGGGGAGGCACCCAATGCGCGGGTGAAGGTAGAGGCGGCGAAGTGAATACCGGGTGCCGCCTGTTAGCTACTATTTTTATAGCTGCTTGCGCAGGTAGCACGGGGGCTACAACCACTTTTAATGAGATAAAGAACAGCTTCAAGCCGTCTGACACCCTGATTCTGGACCGCCATGGCGAGCTACTGCACCGGTTGCGCACTGACGCTGCTGTGCGGCGCGGGCAGTGGGTGGCGCTGGCGGATGTGTCCCCTGCGCTGCGCACAGCGCTGGTGCTGAGTGAGGACAAGCGCTTTTACGAACACAGCGGCGTCGATTGGCAGGCGGTGTCGGCGGCGGCCTGGGCCAATGTGTGGAACACGAAAACGCGCGGCGCCTCGACCATCACCATGCAGCTGGCGGGCTTGCTGGATGTGGACTTGAAACGCGGTTCGGGTGGGCGCAATGTGGTGCAGAAGATTAACCAGACCGTCTCGGCGCAGCTGCTGGAACGCAGCTGGCGCAAAGACCAGGTGCTGGAGGCCTACCTGAACCTGGTGCCGTTTCGCGGTGAGCTGGTGGGCATTGATGCGCTCAGCCACACCCTGTTTGGCAAGGCCGCGCACGGGCTGGACAATCGTGAAGCGGCCGTGGCGGCGGCCTTGGTGCGCGCGCCCAATGCCAAGGTGGCGCAGGTGGTGCAGCGCGCTTGCGCTGTGCTCAAAAGCCTGGAGCCCAGCGCCACCGCAGCGGACTGCGAAGGATTGGATTTGTTCACCACCGCTGCCCTGCAGCGCAAGGCGTTTGACGCCAGCGAGGGCGTGGCGCCGCATGTGGCGAGGCAACTTATGTCCGTTCGGGCTGAACCTGCCGAAGGGCCTGGTGTACCGGCAAAGGCTTCGACGAGCTCAGCCCGAACGGTATCTATCCGAACGACCCTGCGCGCCCCGCTGCAACGCTTTGCCGTGCAAACCCTGCAGCAGCACCTGCGCGAGTTGCAGGGTCGCCATGTGGAAGACGGCGCCCTCGTGGTGCTGGACAACGCCAGCGGCGAGGTGTTGGCCTGGGTCGGATCATCCGGCGAACTCAGCAACGCCGCCGAAGTGGATGGCGTCACCGCCCTGCGCCAACCGGGCTCCACGCTCAAACCGTTTTTGTACGCGCAGGCTATTTCCCAGCGGCGCCTCACCGCCGCCTCGCTCTTGGAAGATTCGAGCACGCAAATCCAGACCGCAGGCGGCCTCTACATTCCGCAAAACTACGACCGCCAGTTCAAAGGCTGGGTGTCGGCCCGCACCGCTTTAGGCGCCTCGCTCAACGTGCCTGCGGTGCGCACACTGGTGATGGTGTCGCCCGATGCGTTTCACAAACAGCTCATCCGCCTGGGCCTGCCGCTCAAGGAGTCAGGCGACTACTACGGCTACAGCCTGGCGCTGGGCAGTGCCGAAGTGTCGCTGCTGAACCTGACCAACGCCTACCGCGCGCTGGGCAACGGTGGCCGCTACAGCCCGACCACACTCACCGTTCGCCCCGCCACATCAACCGCTCGCCCTGAGCCTGTCGAAGGGCCTGCCACTCGCGACAAGGCTTCTGCCCAAGCCATCGACCCGCGCGCCGCCTTCATCGTGGCCGACATCATGGCCGACCCGCTGGCGCGCGCCCGCACCTTCGGCCTTGAGAGCGTGCTGGCCACCCGCTTCTGGACGGCAGTAAAGACAGGCACCAGCAAAGACATGCGCGACAACTGGGCGCTGGGCTTCTCGCAGGCCTACACCGTGGGCGTGTGGGTCGGCAACGCGAGCGGCGCGCCGATGTGGGACGTGAGCGGCACCACTGGCGCCGCGCCCATCTGGGCGGCGGTGATGAACTACCTGCATAAGACGCAGCCCAGCCGCGCACCCAAAGCGCCGGGGGGCGTGGTGCAAACGCCGGTGCAGTTTGCAGCCCCCAGCACCAGCACCGCCCATGGCCCGACGCCGACCGAAGCGGCACGCCTGGAGTGGTTTCTGCAGGGCACGCAACAGGCTTCTTTTGCTATTAATTCAGTAGCTTACAACGCAGATAACACAAGGGACAGAGGCCTAAAAGGCTTGAATGTTTCCACCCAACAAGCCGCCCGCATCACCGCCCCCACCACCGGCACCATCATCGCGCTGGACCCCGACATCCCACCGAATCGGCAGCGCGTGAGTTTCAGCGCAGAAGGCAGCGACCTACGCTGGCTGATGGATGGCAAGGTGTTTGCCAGGGGCGCATCCGCGCAATGGCTGCCGTGGCCGGGGCGGCATGTGGTGCAGATTGCCAATAATCGCGGCGAGGTGCTGGACGAAGTCCGGCTGGAGGTACGGGGGGCGGGGGTGAAGACATCGCAAAACAAACACTGAATCCGGGCGGCCCATGCAACAGCGATCCCAATCGACCCAAGTTTTACTGTAGCGAGTTGCCCTAGCGTGTAATCAAGAATTCAAGAAAACAAAGGGAGAAAAAACATGAATATAGATCCGACGATGGGGCGGCTGGCGTGTCGCGCCGACAGCCAAGGCCGGGACTTGGGAAAGCTGCTGATGGGCTGTGCTGTTGCCCGCTGCGGGCAAGCCCGCAGGCAAGTTGCCGCATTCGCGTTGAACGTGGATGCGAAGAATGAGAAGGCGCGGGCCTGGCCAAATTAATTTCAACCCTCCCCCAGCAGATTTCAAACCAAGCACGCCGGGCAGCCTATACCATCCAGACAAATTCATACCCACAAATTCCTGGAGACCTTGATGCCCGTGATCACCAACATCGAAGACCTGCGCGTTCTGGCGCAAAAGCGCGTGCCGCGCATGTTTTACGACTACGCCGATTCCGGCTCGTGGACCGAAAGCACCTACCGCGCCAATGAGACCGATTTTCAAAAGATCAAGTTTCGCCAGCGCGTGGCCGTGAACATGGAAAACCGCAGCACCCGCAGCACCATGATCGGGCAGGACGTGGCGATGCCGGTGGCGATTGCGCCCACCGGCCTGACCGGCATGCAGCATGCCGACGGCGAAATTCTGGCGGCCCGCGCGGCCATGAAGTTTGGCATTCCGTTCACGCTCTCCACCATGAGCATTTGCTCGATTGAAGACGTGGCCAAGGAAACCGGCGGCCACCCGTTCTGGTTTCAACTTTATGTGATGAAAGACCGCGACTACATTGAGCGGCTGATTGACCGCGCCAAAGCGGCCAACTGTTCGGCACTGGTGTTGACGCTGGATTTGCAGATCATCGGCCAGCGCCACAAGGACCTGAAAAACGGCCTGAGCGCACCACCCAAGCTCACCATCGCCAACATCCTCAACATGATGACCAAGCCGCGCTGGGGCTTGGGCATGCTCGGCACCAAACGGCACGGCTTTGGCAACATCGTGGGCCACGTCAAGGGCGTGGAAAACATGGGCTCTTTAAGCGAATGGACCGCCAAGCAGTTCGACCCGGCGCTGAACTGGGGCGATGTGGAGTGGATCAAAAAGCGCTGGGGCGGCAAGCTCATCCTGAAGGGTATTCAGGACGTGGAAGACGCACGCCTGGCGGTCAATTCCGGCGCTGACGCGCTGATCGTCTCCAACCACGGCGGGCGCCAACTCGATGGCGCCGAGTCTTCGATCCGCGCCCTGCCGCAAATCGTGCAAGCAGTGGGCAAAGAGATTGAGGTGCACATGGACGGCGGCATCCGATCCGGGCAGGACGTGCTCAAGGCCCGCGCACTCGGTGCGCAGGGCACCTACATTGGCCGCGCCTTCCTCTACGGCCTGGGCGCCCTGGGCGAAACCGGTGTAACCAAGGCACTGGAGATCATCCACAATGAACTGGACCTGACCATGGCGTTTTGCGGCCACACCAATATCAAAACGGTGGACCAAGGCATTCTGCTGCCAGGCACTTATCCAAGCTGATATCTTGCGGGACAGACCCAGAATTGCAAAGAAATTTTGCTCTGTCCCCAACCGTCTTAATGCCTTGCGGGACAGACCGCAGCTACGCGTAGCGAGCCAGCTCTGTCCCCAACTGATTAGAGAAGCTGCGTCACCAGCTTGAAATCCGCATCTTCGGGGAACGCTTTGACGTGGAAGCCCAATCCCCGCATCAGCTTGAGCATGGTGGGATTGTTGGCCAGCACTAGGCCCTCTATCTCGGTCAGCCCTTTTTCGCGGGCGAAGTCCATGATGGACAGCATCAGGCGTGAACCCAGACCCTTGCCTTTGAAGTCATCCGCCACCACCAGCGAAAACTCGCAACTGGCGCGGTCCGGGTTGGTGATGTAGCGCGACACACCCACGATGCGGGCCACTTCGGTCGCTACACCATCGGCGCCAACGCGCTGTTCACGGCACACCGCGACCAGCGCCATTTCGCGGTCATAGTCGATCAGCGTAAAGCGCGCCAGCATGGTGGCGGGCAGCTCCTGCATGCTGGAGACGAAGCGGAAGTAGCGGCTCTCGGGCGAGAGACTGCGCACGAACTCCTGCAGCATGCTGGCGTCATCTGGGTGAATCGGCCGCACCGTGTATTCACCGCCACCAGGCAGCGGCCACACTTGCTCGTGATGCGACGGATACGGCAGGATCGCCAGGTGGTTGTAGTGGCGCATGGAAGGTGGCGCGTTGTCGATCACGATGCGCGCATCCACGGCCAGCGCGCCGGACTCGTCCACGATGATGGGGTTGATGTCCATCTCGCGCAGCTGCGGCAGCTCGCACACCATTTCCGACACCCGCAGCAGCACCTGCTCCAGCGCCTCCATGTTGACGGGCGCCGCACCGCGCCACTCGCCCAGCGTTTCGGCCACGCGGGAACGCTCGATCAGGCGATGCGCCAGAAACTGGTTCAGGGGCGGCAACTCCATGGCGCGGTCGTTGATCAGTTCGATCATGGTGCCACCCGCGCCAAACGCGATCACCGGGCCAAACGGGGCATCGGTGAGCAGGCCGATGTAGATCTCGCGGCCCCGCTTCTTGCTGGCCATGTTCTGAATGGTGACGCCATTGATGCGCGCGCCCGGCAGCAACCTGGTTACGGTCTGAATCATGTCGAGATAGGTGTCACGCACGCCCACCGCGTTGAGCACATTGAGCGCCACGCCCTGCACATCGGACTTGTGGCTGATGTCGGGCGAGTCAATCTTGAGCGCCACCGGGAAACCCAACTGGGTCGCGATCATGATGGCTTCATTGACGTTGCGCGCCAGGATAGTCTTGGTCACCGGAATGTGAAAAGCCGCCAGCAGCGCCTTGGACTCCATCTCGGTCAGCACATTGCGGCGCTCGGCCAGCACGCTTTCAATCACCATGCGGGCCCCCTCGATATCGGGCTGGGCCAGATCGGACAAGGGTGGCGGCGTCTGCTGCAGCAGCTGCTGGTTTTGGTAGAACGAAGCGATGTTGCCAAAAGCACCCACCGCCGCTTCCGGCGTGCGAAAGGTGGGAATCGCCGCCGCGTTCAGGAGCAGCCGTGCTTCGCCCACCGTGGCGTCACCCATCAAGCATGTCAGCAGTGGCTTGCCGAACTGTTTATTGCTGTCCGTCAAAACGGCGGCAATGGACCCACTGTCGATGCCGATTTTGGGTGAATAGATGGCCAGCACACCGTCGATCTGGCGTGCTTTGCCAGCCGCTTCAATCGCCGCCTTGAAGTGCTCGGGACCCGCTTCCTCCGAGACATCAATCAGGTCGCATAACGAAGCCAATGGCGGCAGTTGGGTTTTCAGCGCTTGTGCCTGCTCTTGTGTCAGACAACCCAGCTGCAGATTGATTTCACTGATCCAGTCGGCTGCCAGCACACCCGGTCCCCCGCCGTTGGTCACAATCGCCAGCCGACGCCCGACGGGCCGGTAACGTGAAGCCAGACATTTGGCGGCGGAGAACAGTTGCACAAACGAGCGCACCCGCACCGCGCCCGCCCGGCGCAAGGCGGCGTCAAACACATCGTCGCTGCCGACAATCGTGCCCGAATGCGTGAGCGCGGCCCGGTTGCCCGCCGGCTTGCGTCCGGCCTTGAGCACCACCACCGGCTTGGCGTTGGCGGCGGCGCGCAGAGCACTCATGAAACGGCGTGCGTCGCTGATGCCCTCCAGATACACCACGATGCTGTGGGTCTGTGCATCGGCGGCCAGAAAATCCAGCACCTGGGCCATGTCAACGGCCGTATTGGGGCCCAGGGACACGACGGTCGAGAAACCAACCGCGTTCTTCTGCGCCCAGTCAAGAATGGAAGACGTCAGTGCCCCTGATTGCGAGACCAGCGCCAGGGGGCCCGGCGCGCCCAGGGCGCCCGCCACACTGGCATTGAGCTGCAGATGCGGACGCTGAAAACCCAGGCAATTCGGCCCCAGCAGATGGATACCATCGCGCCGGGCGATTCGGTGCAGCTCGGCGGCTTGGGGCGCGTCAATGCCGCTGGAAATCACCAGGGCCGCACGACACTTGATGCGACCGGCAATTTCCAGGGCCGATGCCACCTCTTCCGGCGGCAGGGCAATGATCGCCAGATCGGCCTGGGCGTGGCCCAGATCGGCCAGCGTGCCGCTGGCGTGAATATCCAGGAACACCAGCGTGCCCGCAAAACGCTGCGCCACCAGTGCGCGGTGCAAAGCCTGCGCCTGCAGTGTCTGCGAGTCCGGAGCGTCCGCGTTGCCGGCAAAGACAGCAATGGATTTTGGCGAAAAAAGCGGCGTGAGAAAGTGCTTGTCCATACGGATTCCAATTTGACAAAGTAATCGCAGACCCCAGCTTAACCCGTCCACCGGACAGCGATCTTGACCTTACGCAGTATCCGTTCGCGCTATCCTCACGGTATGAGCAAACCTTTTCTCTGGCTTGGACCCGCGCGACTCCCTTTTTTGGTACTGACACCGGCCTGCATTGTGCTGGGTGTCGCCTGTGTGCAATGGACCCAGGGCCAGGTCAACCTGCCACAAGCACTGCTGGTGCTACTGGGTGCGGTGGCCGCCCACATCAGCGTCAATGCGTTCAATGAATACCAGGATTTCCGCAGCGGCCTCGACGCGCTGACCCAACGAACGCCCTTCAGCGGCGGCAGCGGGGTGCTGCCGGCCCACCCGGAATTGGCGAGCAGCACCCTCGCGATGGCCGTCGGCTGTCTGGCTACCAGCATCGGGGTTGGTTTGTATTTTGTCGCGCTGCGCGGTCCGGCCTTGCTGTCGCTGGGCGTAGCGGGCGTGGCACTGGTGCTGATCTATACCCAGTGGATCACACGGCACCCCTTGCTTTGCCTGATGGCGCCCGGCCTGGGCTTTGGCCCCTTGATGATTCTGGGGACCCACGTGGCATTGACGGGCGAGTACTCGGGCACTGCCGCTGCCGCATCGCTGGTACCGTTTTTTCTCGTCAACAACCTGTTGCTGCTGAATCAGTTCCCGGACGCGGAAGCCGACCGCCGCGTCGGCCGTCGCCATCTTCTGATCACTTCGGGCCCGGCCATTGCCGCGCGCTGGTATGCAGGTTTGAGCATCCTGGCTTTTGTCAGCATCCCGTTGGGCGTGCTGCTGGGCCTGCTGCCGGCCGGTGCGCTGCTGGGCGTTTTGGGGCTGACACTGGCCCTGCCCACCGTGCGTGATGTACTGACCCACGCGCTGGACGTGGAACGCCTGTTGCCGGCAATGGGACGCAACGTCCTGATCAGCCTGCTGACCCCGCTGCTGATGGCGATTGGGATGCTGATGTCGTGAGCGCAGCGCCCGCAAAACTGATACGCCGCATCGCCCACCTCGACATGGACGCCTTTTATGCGTCGGTCGAACTGCTGCGCTACCCGCAACTCAAAGGCTTGCCGGTGGTGATTGGGGGCGGACGCACGCAATTGGATGAGGCCCTTCGACAAGCTCAGGGCGAACGGCCCTTGCGCGCAATCCCGGTGGACGCCTTCCCCCGACTCAAAGACTACACCGGCCGCGGCGTCATCACCACCGCCACCTACGCGGCGCGCCAGTTTGGTGTGGGCTCGGCACTGGGCCTGATGAAAGCCGCCAAACTGTGCCCGCAGGCGATATTGCTGCCGGTGGACTTCAACGAATACCGCAAATACTCGCGCGCCTTCAAGTCCATCATTCTTGAGATCGCCCCCGTCATGGAAGACCGGGGCGTGGACGAGGTCTACATTGACTTCACCGAAGTCCCCGGCGGCCAGCGCGCGGGCGGTCGGGTGCTGGCGCGGCTGATCCAGAAAACCATCTTCGAGCAGACCGGCCTGACCTGCTCGGTGGGTGTCGCACCCAACAAGCTGCTGGCCAAAATGGCCAGTGAGTTCAACAAGCCCAACGGCATCGCCATTGTTTTTGAAGACGATTTGCAGACCAAAATCTGGCCGCTGGCCTGTCGCAAGATCAACGGCATTGGCCCCAAGTCCGACGAAAAACTCAAAAGCCTGGGCATTGAAACCATCGGGCAGCTGGCCGAACAGGAACTGCAATGGCTGATTGACCACTTTGGCCAAAAAACCGGCGCCTGGCTGCATGACGCCGCCCATGGCCGCGACGAGCGGCCTATCGTGCTGGAGAGCGAGCCCGTCTCCATGAGCCGCGAAACCTCATTTGAGCGCGACCTGCACGCCGTGCGCGACAAAGCCGAACTGGGCGCCATCTTCACCCGCCTGTGCGTGCAGGTCGCCGATGACCTGGCGCGCAAAGGCTACGTCGGCAAGACCATCGGCATCAAGCTGCGTTACGACGACTTCAAAAGCGTCACCCGCGACCAAACCATCGACCGCTACACCGCCAATGCCCACACCATTCGCCAGATTGCGGGGCAATGTCTGAAACGGGTGCCGCTGGAGCAACGTCTGCGCTTGCTCGGTGTTCGCGTGGGCTCACTGGTCAAGGCGGGCAGCCCCCAAACTTATGAACAAAACAGGCCTCTAGCCCCCGTACCATCTGCGCAAGAAGCTACTGATTTAATAGCAACAACCAATCAGCTCTTTTAAATATCGAAGGTGCCGGACCGCGACAGCCAGCCACTTGCCCGGCTATGTTCATGTGCATGTTGACAGAAGCTTACGCGCAACTTACAGTGAAACCTTCCTAGCGGAGGTTCCCATGATTCCTCACCTGCCCCCTCACCTCACACTGTCCAAGCTTCAGCGTATCAAGAAGTGGCATGTGGCACACCGGTCAGAACATCCGCTGGAGTATCAGCTGTGGGACGCCATGCTCATTCTGTGGGTCATGGGGCGGGTGGGCTGGTTGCCCGCTTATGCGCTGGAGGCGTCGTGGGCCTACCCGCTGTGTCTGGCGGCGATGCTGGCACCGCGTCTGTATGTGAGCTGGCGCCAGCAGGCGCATGCCATGCAGCGTCTCAGGTGCGACTGGCTGAACACCGTCGATTGAATGGCGCATGGACCCATTTCGCGCAGGTGACTGCCATAGGTGCAGCAACTGCACTACAGTTTGCGCATGAACACACCCGCCACGCCACTGAGTTGCTTTTCGCTCACCATCACCGACTACATCGCCCACCTGGTACTGAACCAGCCTGAGGCGCTGAACACCATGCACCCGACCTTCTGGCGCGAGCTCGATGAGGTGCTCACCGGGCTGCACAAGGACGGTTCAGCCCGCGTGCTGGTCATCAGCAGCACCGGCAAGCATTTCAGTGCCGGCATGGCGCTGGAAACCTTTGCCGGCGCCATCACCATGGACGACCAGAGCGCCGAAGGCCGGGCCGCCATGTTTGACCTGCTGACCGACATGCAAGCCACTTTCACCAAACTCGAAACTCTGCGTATTCCAGTCATTGCGGCCATCCAGGGCGGCTGCATTGGCGGCGCGGTGGACATGGTGACGGCCTGCTGTATTCGCTACGCCACCGCAGACGCCTTCTTTTGCATTCAGGAAATCAACATCGGCATGGTGGCGGACGTCGGCACGCTGCAACGGCTACCGAAACTCATGCCGCTGGCAGTGGTGAAAGAGCTGGCCTACACCGGGCGCCGCCTGAGTGCCCCAAAAGCCTTGGGCTACGGCTTGGTGAACGAAGTGTTCGACACGCCGCAGGCTATGCTGAGCGCAGCCATGCAATGCGCCGCCGAGATTGCGGCCAAGCCGCCGGTGGCGATCTGGGGCACCAAACAGGCCGTGCACTATGCGCGGGATCACTCGGTGGATGAATCGCTCAAACAAATGGGCTGGCTGCAGGGCGCCATCTGGAGCAACCAGCACGTGCGCGAAGCCGTGACGGCGCTGAAGGGAAAACGGGCGGCTGATTTTCCGCCCTTGAGCGCCTTGCGCAGCTTTCGTGATCTTGGCTAAACTTCGCGAGTCGAATCATTCTTTTCAGGAACTTTCATGCTAATTGACACATTGATGCGCCGCTTCACCATCCGTTTTCGCATGTTGTCCGCCATCGGCGTCGTCGTGCTCGCCTTGGTTTCAATCGGCGCTATCGGTGTGGCCGCACAGTGGTATGCGAAATCACTCACCTCAGATCAGGTGGTTTGGCTTGTCACGGGTGCCACCCTGTTCTGGCTGGCGGTCATTGTCCCGCTGACGCTTCTGAACATGAGTTCCATTTGCCGGCCGATCGAACGGGCCGAGCAAATCGCCAAAGCCATTGCGCAAGGCGATCTGACCGACCATCACATTGACGCTAGCGGCAACGACGAAACAGCACGGCTGCTGCGTTCGCTGGCCGACATGCAGCAGTCGCTGAGTCGCCTGGTCGGGCAGGTACGGCAATCCACCGACAGCATTTCAACCGCCAGTACCGAGATTGCCACCGGCAACCAGGACTTGAGTGCGCGTACCGAACAAACCGCCAGCAACCTGCAGCGGGCCGCCTCCAGCATGGATCAGTTGACCAACACGGTCCGGCAGACCGCCGATGCCTCGCGCCAGGCCAACCAGCTGGCATCCTCCGCCGGTGAAGTGGCGGCACGCGGCGGTGCCGTGGTCTCGCAGGTGGTCAGCACCATGAATGACATCAATGCCAGCTCGAAGAAAATCAGCGACATCATCAGCGTCATCGACGGCATTGCATTTCAAACCAATATCCTGGCCTTGAATGCAGCGGTGGAAGCCGCCCGCGCGGGCGAGCAAGGCCGGGGATTTGCCGTGGTGGCCAGCGAGGTGCGCAGCCTGGCGGGCCGCTCGGCCGAGGCGGCGAAAGAAATCAAGAGCCTCATTGGCGCCAGCGTTGAGCGTATCGAAACCGGCTCCCGACTCGTCACCGATGCGGGCCAGACCATGACTGACATTGTGAGCTCGGTGCAACGGGTCTCCGACATCATTGGCGAGATCACCGCCGCCGCGGCCGAGCAAAGCCATGGCATTGGCGAAGTCAACACCTCGGTGCTGCAATTGGACCAAATGACGCAACAGAACGCCGCCCTGGTCGAGCAATCCGCCGCCGCGGCCGAGAGTCTGCGCGAACAGGCCGAGCGACTGGCCGAGGTGGTGGGCACCTTCAAACTCAGCAACACAGACGCTGGCGGCCCGGCGGTGCGGCGCCGTCGCCCATCGTTGCCGGCCTTGTCAGCCTGAAGACCTGTCACCACGGCCGTACCGTGGTGCAGCGGGCGCAGGCGTCACGGCATTACTGCCGCGCCGTGCGGGTATTGCCGGGCAGCGCCTGCGGATAACTGGTGCGAAACGGATTGATGTCCAGGCCGCCCCGGCGCGTATAGCGCGCATAGACCGAGAGTTTGAACGGCTTGCAACGGGTCCAGATATCCATGAAGATGCGCTCGACGCACTGCTCGTGAAACTCGTTGTGCTGGCGATAGCTCACCAGGTATTGCAGCAAGCTCTCCTGGTCAATCGGGGCGCCGCTGTAGCTGATCTGCACACTGCCCCAGTCGGGCTGGCCGGTCACCAGGCAGTTGCTTTTGAGCAGATTGCTCACCAACACTTCGGTCACCGGCGCTTCGTTCTGCAGCACCCGCAACAGATCAGGCGCCGGGGTGTAACGGGTGCATTCCACATCCAGCCGGTCCAGACTCAGGCCGTCGAGTTCGTAAATGGGCTCGCGGTCAAACAGCTCAGGCAGCACAATTTTCACCCCAATCGAGGCTGGCGCCGGACCACTGCGCGCGGCATCGCGCCAGACGGCTTCACTGACGTCGGCCCTCAGACGGGCTTTCACCGCATCGACATCGGCAAACCGGGTGTTGTTGAAACTGTTGAGATAGAGCTTGAACGACTTGCTCTCGATGATGTTCGTGGATTCGCACGGCACGGTGAAATGCACCAGCGCCACCTGCGGTTTGCCACGCAGATTGAGCCAGCTCAGCTCAAACGCGGTCCACATGTCGGCGCCAAAAAAAGGCGCGGCAGCATCAATGCCAATCTCGGCGCGCTTGGCCGCACGCGCAATCGGGAATAGCAAGGACGCGTCGTACTGGTCGATGTAGGCGGACGTCTTGCCCAGCTGGGAATTTTCGGGCTTGTTCATGGCGTTGGGGTTCTGGCTTGGGTGACGGTTTCGGTAGCGGTTTGGGTAGCGGTTTGGGTTGTGGCGCGAACATCCGCGGTTTTCAAATGGGGAATCAGCGCGTCCAGCATCTGAGCGACCGGGCCGGGCGGCAAATCATGGCCCAAGCCTTCAATGCCGACCAGTTTCGCACCCACAATGCGCCGGGCCGTGTCTTCGCCGCAGGCATAGGGCAGCAGCGGATCAGCCTTGCCGTGCACGACCAGCGTTGGCGATGTGATGCGCGACAACTGCGCCGCACGGGTGATGTCCGCCATGATGGCCAGCATTTGCCGCAGCGTGCCCACCGGATAGAAACCGCGCTCGACGCCCATCAGGATGAGCTCGCGCATTTCAGGCTCGGGGATTGGATACGCGGGACTGCCAATGGCCTTGAACAGCTTGACGTAATGGTCGACCACCGCCTGCGAGCTGCTGTTGGCCGGGCGACTGAGTAAAGCGCGAATCACCTCCGGCCGGGGTTGCGGCAGCCCTTTGGCGCCGCTGGTGCTCATCACGCTGGTCAGGCTCAACACCCGCTGCGGCGCGGCCAGCGCCATCCGCTGCGCAATCATGCCGCCCATGCTGACCCCCACGACATGCGCTTGCTCAATGCCCAGCGCATCAAGCACGCCCAGCGCATCGGCAGCCATGTCGCTCAAACTGTAGGGCACACGCGGTGTCAGGCCAAGCTTGAGTTGGAGACCCGCCCAAACCAGGTTGGGTTGCCCGAGCGCCTCCAGATGCTGGCTCAAACCGACGTCGCGGTTATCGTGACGAATCACCCGGTAACCCGCATCAACGAGCGCCTGCACCAGCTGCGGCGGCCAGGCAACGAGTTGCATGCCCAGCCCCATGATCAGCAAGACGGCGGGCCGGTCTGCACCCGAACCGGTGTCCTCGACTTCGATGTCAATGCCATTTGCTCTTATTTTCATAGCTGTATACGCTTATTCAACGGGGGCTGGAGGCCGATTTGTTATAAATTTTCAAGAGGTCTGATGGCGGCGGAAAACCAGCCGCTCCGGCCGGGATACGGACGCGTCAAACGCGTAGCCTTCCTCGTCAAAGCCTTCGAGCTGCTGCGGCGTCAGCAACCGATGCGTTGCCGCATAGCGCGCCATCAGCCCGCGCGCCCGCTTGGCGTGGAAGCTGATGATCTTGTACTGGCCGCCTTTGTACTCCTCAAAAACGCACGTCACCACCCGGGCCTTGAGCACGCTGCTGTCCACCGCCTTGAAATATTCCTGCGAGGCCAGGTTCACCACCACCGGCGAGGCGTCAAGCGGCAAACGCTTGTTGAGGTAATCCGAGATGTGCGTGCCCCAGAACTGGTAGAGGTCCTTGCCCTGCGCGTTGGCCAGCTTGGTGCCCATTTCCAGCCGGTAGGGCTGCATCCAGTCCAGCGGCCGCAACACGCCGTACAAACCACTCAAAATGCAGACATGGTCTTGCAGCCAGTTCAAATCATCAGCGGCCAGGCTCCTCGCGTCCAGCCCCTCGTAGACATCGCCATTGAAGGCCAGCACCGCCTGCTTGGCGTTTTTTGCCGTGAATTTGGGGCGCCACGCCGCATAACGCGCCACATTCAGGCCCGCCAGGGCATCGCTCAGGCTCATCAGCGTGGCGATCTGCTGCGGTGACTGCAGCTTGAGCAAATCAATCAGCTCGGCCGATTGCGGCACGAACAGCGGCTGGCTGTGCGGCACGTCGCCCGCCAGGGTGTCGAAGTCAAGGGATTTGGCAGGGGACAGCAAAAACAGCATGACGGAATAACTTGTTGAAAAGGCTCAGTAGAAACAGATAAGGCTTCCTGGCGAAGCCTTCATTATCGTGACCGTGGACCGGTCATATAGATTCCCTATCAATAGCTTAAAAATAAAGCATCATGAAAACGATAGTTCAGCGCTATGATTTCTCCCATCGGCCAAAAACCGAGGCCTTTTTAACCACTCACAGGAGTCTTTCATGTCATTGATCAATACCGAAGTCAAACCCTTCAGCGCCACCGCTTTTCACGCTGGCCAATTCGTGCCCGTCACGAATGAGACCCTCAAGGGCAAATGGTCCGTGCTGGTGTTCTACCCCGCCGACTTCACCTTTGTCTGCCCGACCGAGCTGGAAGACCTGGCCGACAACTATGCCGAGTTCCAGAAGCTGGGGGTTGAAATCTACGGCGTGTCCACCGACACCCACTTCGCCCACAAGGCCTGGCACGACACCTCCGCCGCCATCAAGAAAGTCAACTACCCCCTGGTGGGCGACCCCACCGGCACCCTGACCCGCAACTTTGAGGTCATGATCGAAGAAGAAGGCCTGGCCCTGCGCGGTACCTTCGTGATCAACCCCGAAGGCCTGATCAAGGTACTGGAAGTGCACGACAACGGCATCGGCCGCGACGCCAAGGAACTGCTGCGCAAGGTCACGGCCGCCCAGTACGTCCACACCCACCCCGGTGAAGTCTGCCCCGCCAAGTGGACCCAAGGCGCTGCCACGCTGAAGCCATCGCTGGATCTGGTCGGCAAGATCTAATCCCAAAATCAAGGGGACTTGGAACTGTCGCGCCACATCGAGATCATCGCGGTCAGGCGGTCCCGGTAAAATCCAGGCAGTTCCCACTCTTTTCATGGAACGGCACCTGCGGGTGCCGTTCGTCATTTTTGGCCCTTTCCCATGACCGACACCCTCCAGCAACCCGGCCTCAACAGCCTGTCCAAATCTTTTGAGCCCGCCGCCCTGGAGGCCCATTGGGGCCCGGAATGGGAACGCCGGGAATACGCCCATGCGGGCTACCGTGGCAGCAAGGTGCCCAAAGACGGCGCCGACTCGTTCGCCATCCAACTGCCGCCGCCCAACGTGACGGGCACGCTGCATATGGGGCACGCGTTCAACCAGACCATCATGGACTCGCTGACCCGCTACCACCGGATGAGCGGCGACAACACCGTGTGGATTCCGGGCACCGACCACGCCGGCATTGCCACCCAAATCGTGGTGGAACGCCAGTTGCAGGAACAAAAAATCAGTCGCCACGACCTCGGCCGCAAGAACTTTGTGAGCAAGGTATGGGAGTGGAAAGAAAAATCCGGCAACACCATCACCACCCAGATGCGCCGCATGGGCGACAGCGTGGACTGGAGCCGCGAGTACTTCACCATGGACCCGAAGCTGTCCAAAACGGTGACCGAAACCTTTGTCCAACTCTATGAGCAAGGCCTGATTTACCGTGGCAAACGGTTGGTGAACTGGGACCCGGTGCTGCAAAGCGCGGTGAGCGATCTGGAAGTGGAAAGCGAAGAAGAAGACGGTTTCATGTGGCACATCTGCTACCCGCTGGCGGACGCGAACGGCCAGCCTTTGGCCGATGGCAGCAGTCTGGTGGTAGCGACCACCCGGCCCGAAACTATGCTGGGCGACGTGGCGGTGATGGTGCACCCGGAAGACGAGCGCTACCAGCATTTGATCGGCAAGCAGGTCACGCTGCCCTTGTGCGACCGCACCATTCCCGTGATTGCCGACGACTACGTCGACAAGGCCTTCGGCACCGGCGTGGTGAAAGTCACGCCCGCGCACGACCAGAACGATTACGCCGTCGGCCAGCGCCACAAGTTGCCGATGATTTGTGTGTTGACGCTCGACGCCAAAATCAACGAGCTAGCGCCAGCGGTCTATCAAGGGCTGGACCGCTTTGTGGCGCGCAAGCAGATTGTCAAAGACCTGGACGCCTTGGGCCTGCTGGTCGAAGTTAAGAAACACAAACTCATGGTGCCACGCTGCGCCCGCACCGGCCAGGTGATCGAACCGATGCTGACCGACCAGTGGTTCGTGGCGATGAGCAAGGTCAGCCCGATTGACCCCACCGGCAAATCGATCGCGCAAAAAGCGATTGATGCCGTGCAGTCGGGCGACGTCAAGTTTGTGCCCGAAAATTGGGTCAACACCTACAACCAGTGGATGAACAACATCCAGGACTGGTGCATCAGCCGCCAGCTCTGGTGGGGCCATCAAATTCCAGCGTGGTACGACGAAGACGGCAACGTCATCGTGGCACGCAACGAAGAAGAAGCGCAGGCCAAAGCGTTCGGCAAAACCCTGCGCCGCGACGAAGACGTGCTGGACACTTGGTATTCATCAGCCCTCGTGCCGTTCAGCACCATGGGCTGGCCGGAAAAGACACAGGACTTCGACCTGTACCTGCCCTCCAGCGTGCTGGTCACCGGCTACGACATCATCTTCTTCTGGGTCGCCCGGATGATCATGATGACCACCCACTTCACCGGAAAAGTGCCGTTCAAACACGTCTACATCCATGGCCTGGTGCGCGATGCCCAAGGCAAGAAGATGAGCAAGTCCGAAGGCAACGTGCTTGACCCGGTCGATCTGATCGACGGCATTGCGCTGCCCGAGTTGCTGGTCAAACGTTCCGAAGGCCTGCGCAAGCCCGAGACCGCACCGACTGTGCGCAAGAACACCGAGAAAGAGTTTCCAGTCGGCATTCCGGCGTTTGGGGCTGACGCCCTGCGCTTCACCTTTGCCTCGCTGGCGTCGCTGGGCCGCAGCATCAACTTCGACGCCAAGCGCTGCGAGGGCTACCGCAATTTCTGCAACAAGCTGTGGAACGCCAGCCGCTTTGTGCTGATGAACTGCGAAGGCCAGGATTGCGGCTTGAACGAACACATGAAAGAAGAATGTGCCGTCGGCGGCGCCGCGCACGGTTACCTCGATTTCAGCCAGTCCGACCGCTGGATCGTCTCGCTGCTGCAACGCACCGAGGCCGAGGTGGCAAAAGGCTTTGAAGAGTACCGCCTGGACAACGTCGCCAGCACGATTTATGACTTCGTCTGGAACGAGTTCTGCGACTGGTATCTGGAGATCGCCAAGGTGCAGATTCAGCAAGGCACCGAGGCGCAAAAACGCGCCACCCGCCGCACCCTGATTCGCACGCTTGAGACGATCCTGCGGCTCGCCCATCCGGTGATTCCGTTCGTAACCGAAGAGCTGTGGCAAAAAGTGGCGCCGGTGGCCGGTCGTGCCGGTGAATCCGTGTCGATTGCCGTTTACCCGGTCTGTCAACCCGAGCGCATTGATGAAGCGGCGCTGGCCTATGTGGGCAAACTCAAGCTGCTGGTGGATGCCTGCCGCAACCTGCGCGGCGAGATGAACGTGTCACCAGCCACCCGGCTGCCCCTGTTTGTGATCGCCACCCAGGCGAGTGAGGCGGCCTTCCTGAAGCAATCGGCGCCGGTACTGCAGGCGCTGGCCAAGCTCAACGAGGTGCGCGTGTTTGACGATGAAGCCGCCTGGGCCGCCGCTGCGCAGGCCGCGCCGGTGGCCGTGGTGGGCGAAGCCCGCATCTGCCTGTTTATGGAAATTGACGTTGCCGCCGAAAAGCTGCGCTTGGGCAAAGAAGTGACGCGGCTGGAAGGCGAAATCACCAAGACCGAAGGCAAGCTCAGCAACGAGGCTTTTGTCGCCCGCGCACCGGCCGCCGTGATTGACCTGGAACGCAAACGGATGACCGACTTTGCGGCGACCCTGGCCAAGGTGAAGGATCAGCTGGCACGCCTGGGCTAAAGCACAACACGCCATCACCGGCGCAGGAGCCGGTGCTGTGGCGTACCTGAGCGCGCTTAACGGCGGCGCATGATGTGAATAAAATCGGCGCCCTCGGTCTGCTGCCCCAGCAGTTCATTGCCGGTCTGCTTGGCAAACGCCTGAAAGTCGCGCACTGACCCGGCGTCAGTTGAGACCACGCGCAGGGTCTGACCGCTCTGCAGGTCGGCCAGCGCCTTTTTGGCTTTCAGAATGGGCAGCGGGCAGTTCAGGCCACGGGCGTCGAGCTCTTTATCGATTTGCATCAAATTTCCTTGGAATTGGCGTGATTTTAGAGTCCCTGGCCTGAATCCGGCGCCGGGCCGCCCCAAGACGGATCAACCCCTCGGGGGACAGGGAGGACACGAAGTGCCGAGCGTGGGGGCCATATCAGTCTCTTTTGGGCCACTCAACAAATTGCGGCTCGTGCCCGCGCGCGCGCAGCCAGTCGGCCAGTGCATAGCCAGTCCCGGCCGGCCAGCATTTCACTTGCTCGAACGCAAAAAGCCGGTAATCCACCAGCTCCGGGGAGAGTTTCACCTCACCATGGCACACCGCGTGGTAAGCGATGATGATCTGGTTCATGCGCTGAAAATCGTACACACCGATCAGGTTCAACTCGGTGGTGTCCAGACTGGTTTCTTCCTTGATTTCACGGGCAATACCGTCCTGCGGCGTCTCGCCCGCCTCCATGAAGCCGGTGATCAGCGCAAACATCTTGCCCGACCACGCCGCGTTTTGCGCCAGCAGAATTTTGCCTTCGTACTCAATGACAGCGGCCAACACCGGCGTGGGATTATTCCAGTGGGTGAAGCCGCAGGCAGCGCAGCGCAGGCGCTCTTTTTCGCCACTGTCTTCAGCCTGCATGATCAGGGCCAGGGGTGCTGCGCATTTCGGACAAAACTTGAATGACTCAGTCATGAGAAAACCTTGATGCTATTAATTAAATAGCTGCTTACGCATATTCAACGGTGGCTACAGGCTTATTTTATTAAAACTCAAGCCGGAAATACGCCAGTGGAAAGATAGCGGTCACCGCGGTCGCACACGATGAACACAATGGTGGCATTGCTTTCACGCCGGGCAATCTCTTGGGCCACGCAGCACGCACCCGCCGCTGAAATGCCGGCAAAAATACCTTCTTCCCGCGCCAGCTGCCGGCACATGTCTTCGGCATCTTCCTGGCTGACGTACATCAACTCGTCCACATTGGCGGGGTTGTAGATTTTCGGCAAATATTCCTGCGGCCACTTGCGAATGCCGGGAATGCGCGACCCCTCGTTGGGCTGTACGCCAATGATCTGGATGGCCGGATTCTTCTCTTTCAAAAACTGCGAAACACCCGTGATGGTGCCCGTGGTGCCCATCGCACTCACAAAATGCGTCACCCGCCCCTGGGTGTCGGCCCAGATTTCAGGGCCGGTGGTCTCGTAATGGATACGCGGATTGTCGGCATTGGAAAATTGGTCGAGCACGTGCCCTTTGCCATCACGGTGCATCTGCTCGGCCAGATCGCGTGCGTACTCCATGCCGCCGCTCTTGGGCGTGAGAATCAGTTCCGCACCAAACGCTTTCATGGTTTGCGCACGCTCGATGGAGAGGTCCTCCGGCATGATCAAAATCATGCGGTAGCCCTTGATGGCCGCCGCCATCGCCAAGGCAATGCCGGTGTTGCCCGACGTTGCTTCAATCAGCGTGTCGCCCGGCTTGATAGTGCCACGCTCCTGCGCCCGCTGGATCATGGACAAAGCCGGGCGGTCCTTCACCGAGCCGGCCGGGTTATTGCCTTCGAGCTTGCCCAGAATCACGTTGCCGCGGGCGGAATTTGCTTCAGCGCCGATGCGTTGCAGCATCACCAAAGGGGTTTTTCCGATTGAATCTTCAAGGGTTGGGTATTTCATAGCCCACACTGTGCCATAATTTCGATCTTCGCTGAATCCGCCCGGGTGGTGAAATTGGTAGACGCAGGGGACTCAAAATCCCCCGCCGCAAGGCGTGCCGGTTCGATTCCGGCCCCGGGCACCATAGCTTCTCTGCTATGAATTTTGGCGCATCCTTAGGCGCTGCGTGAGCGCCATCAGGCCTATTCCGCCAACTCGATCCACCTGCATCTAACTCAAACTGCTGCATGGCCGTCCCCGAACTCCCTGCCGTGACTGCCGCCACCCGCGTCCGGCGGTCTGCGGCTTGGCTGTTGGTTCTGGTTTGTGCTGCGCTGCTGATTGCGTGGGCCGGACAATGGTCGGCGGGCAGGGAAGCCGACTCCCAGGCCGACGCCATCCACCGGGCCATCGAGGTTCACACGCTGGGCTTGCGCGGCGCTGCCGCCAAGTACAACTACCTGCCGTTCACGGCCGCGCAGCAACCGGACGTGATTGCGGCGCTGGCCGAGCCTAAAGATTCCGCGCGGCGACAGCGTGCCAACCGCTACCTTGAGGACGTGAACCGACGTGCGGGGTCGGACGCGCTGTACGTGATGGACCTCAGAGGCACGACACTCGCGGCGAGCAACTGGACCGATCCGAAGGGCTTCATGGGCGAGTCCTACGCCAACCGCCCCTATTTCATTGACGCGCTCGAGGGTCGCAACGGCCTGTTCTATGGCGTCGGCAAGACCACCGGCGAGCCCGGCCTGTTCATCTCTGCACCGGTGCGGCACGACGGCGCAGTGCTTGGCGTGGTCGCGGTCAAGGTAAGCCTGCGCCAAATCCAGGAGGCGTGGGCCCATTCACGCGACCCGATCATGTTGGCCGACGAGCGCGGCATCCTCTTCCTTGGCTCGATTGCGCCGTGGCTGTACCAGGCGACGCGCGCCTTGCCCCAAGAAGATCGCGCCTGGGTCAGCCGCCACCAACAGTACGGCGACCGCCAGGACTTTCCACCGGTGCCGTGGTCGGTCGGCCGTACCGAAGGTCAGCCCGGCTACCTCGTCCAGGCCGACATCGAGGGGCGCCCGCGTCAATTCCTCGCTGTGGACGAGTTCCTGCCCGACCTCGGCTGGACCTTGACGGTGATGGCCGACTTCGCCGCGGTGACCCGCGCTCGCAATCGCACGTGGATGGTGGGCACCCTGGTCGCAGGCCTGCTGCTGTTGGGCGGCCTGTACTGGCAGTTGTATTTGCGAAGGTTCGCCGAGCAACGCAATGCCCGACGCGAGCTGGAGGTGCGGGTGCGCGAACGAACCGGCGAATTGCAGGAGGCGCACGCCTTTCGCAAGGCGATGGAGGATTCTCTGCTGGTCGGCATGCGCGCCCGCGATCTTGAGGGCCGCATCGTCTATGTCAACCCGGCCCTGTGCGAGATGACGGGATATCGAGCGGATGAATTGATCGGGTGCCTGCCACCCTACCCTTACTGGCATCCGGACGACCTGAAGAAACACTGGCAAGACAACGACGTGGCGCTGAGCGGCCAGGCCGCGCTGACCGGCTTCGAGTCACGCGTGCGCCACCGTGACGGCCACGATGTGCACACCATGGTTTACACCGCGCCGCTGATCGATGCCACGGGCAAACACAAGGGCTGGATGAGCTCGGTGGTGGATATCACCGAACAAAAGCGCGCCGAAGTTCGCCAGCGTCTGCACGACGAGCAACTGCAGCGCACCGGACGTCTGGCCAGTCTGGGGGAGATGGCCACCACACTGGCCCACGAGTTGAACCAGCCGCTGATGGCGCTCAGCAATTTCGCAAGCGCAGCGAAGGCCTTTGCGGCCCAGGGCAAGCAAGCGCTGCTGGTCAGCAGCCTCGAAGAGATTTCGGCGCAGGCGCAACGTTCCGCCGAAATCGTGCGGCGCATTCGTGGCTTCGTGCGACAGCGTACCGCAGGCATCGAAGACTGCTCAATCAATGATGTTGTGACCAACGTGCTGGCGCTGCTCAAACCAGAGATCCGGCTGCAGCAGGCACGTGTCGTCACCCGCCTGCAGGCCCAGCTTCCGACGGTGCGCGGCGACCGGGTTCTGCTGGAGCAGGTACTGCTTAACCTGGTGCTCAACAGCCTGCAGGCCATGCAGCACCTGCCGGTTGAGCGCCGGGTGGTGGAGATCGACACGATGCACGTTGATGGCACGGTGTGCGTGCGCGTGGCCGATCAGGGGCCGGGGATCGCCCCGGCTATCGCCGCGCAGCTGTTCGAACCCTTCTTCACAACCAAGGCGGAAGGGCTTGGGCTCGGTTTGAACATTTGCCGCACCATCGTTGAGAGCCATCGCGGCCACCTGTCCTTCGAGAACCGCACGGACGGCGGTGCGGTCTTTACACTCCAGCTTGAATGCGCACCCTGAACCTTCCGAACCTGAACCTCTATGTTGTCGACGACAACGAGGCGGTGCGCCGATCGCTCGGCTTGCTGCTGTTGTCGCGCGGCCATGCAACGCAGGTTTTTGAGTCGGGCGAGGCCTTCCTGGCCGCGGCCGATTTGCAGCGAGGTGGCTGCGTCATCCTCGACTTGCGCATGAGCGGCATGAGCGGGCTGCAGGTCTTCGATGAACTGCGCGCGCGCGCCAGCCCCTTGGTCGTCCTGTTTCTCTCCGGGCACGGCGACATTCCGATGGCGGTGAAGGCGGTGCAGAACGGCGCCTTCGGATGGCTGGAGAAGCCTTGCAATGACGAGCGCCTGCTGGAAACCGTCAACCAGGCACTCGAAAGCGCGGCCATCATTGCCGCAAAGCAGCTGGCCAGACAACAGGCTGAAATGCACTGGCAACGACTGACGCCGCGCGAAAAGGAGGTGGCACGGCTCGTCGCTGACGGGAAGCCGAACAAGGTCATCGCCCGTGACCTGGCGCCACTTGAACCGCGCACGGTCGAGACCCACCGCGCCCACGTTTTCGCCAAGCTCGGCGTCTCCAACAGCAACGAGCTCGACCGCTTCCTGCGCGATCACGAGTTGTGAAGCGACTGGGGCCACGAGCGTTTACCCCTACGTAGGACTACGCAGAACGAAACGCTTCTGGTACGGACGACACCCACTCGGCATCCGGCGACACTGACGCTCACCGGCTCAGACGCCCCACAAATGCTGGGACGTGGCCAGAGAAAAGGACCATTCACCGTGACCGCTGCTTCGCACTACACCTTTGAAGAAAAGCGCCAACGAATCTTCGCGATCGTCGCCGCGTCATCCGGCAATCTGGTCGAGTGGTTCGACTTCTACATCTATGCCTTCTGTGCGATCTATTTCGCGCCGGCGTTTTTTCCGAAGTCGGATCCCACCGCACAGTTGCTCAACACGGCAGGTGTGTTTGCCGCAGGCTTCCTGATGCGGCCCATCGGCGGCTGGCTGTTCGGCCGCTTCGCCGATCGGCATGGCCGAAAGAAATCGATGGTCTTCTCGGTCATGCTGATGTGTGTCGGCTCGCTTGCCATTGCATGCCTGCCCACCTATGCCAGCATCGGTGCCGCTGCGCCCGTGCTGCTACTGCTCGCGCGGCTACTTCAGGGCTTGTCCGTGGGCGGCGAGTATGGCACCACGGCCACCTACATGAGTGAGATCGCCATGCGGGGACAGCGCGGCTTTTTCTCGTCGTTCCAGTACGTGACGCTGATCGGCGGACAACTGCTGGCGGTACTGGTGGTCGTGATCCTGCAGCAGTTGCTCGATGAACAGGAACTCAAGGACTGGGGCTGGCGCATCCCATTTGTGATCGGTGCAATAACGGCGGTAGTGGCGCTGCTGCTGCGGCGTACCTTGCACGAAACCACGACGGCCGAAAGCCGAAGCGACAAGGCCGCTGGCAGCGTCGCGGAGATCTTCAGGCACCACAAGGCGGCCTTTTTCACGGTGCTGGGTTATACCGCCGGCGGCTCGCTGATTTTCTACACCTTCACCACTTACATGCAGAAGTACCTGGTGAACTCGGCCGGCATGTCGATCAAGACCGCCAGCAACGTCATGACCGCCTGCCTGTTCCTGTACATGTGCATGCAGCCGGTGTTCGGCGCCCTTTCAGACCGGATCGGCCGGCGCAGGAACATGCTGTTGTTTGGCGCGTTGGGCGCGATGGCAACTGTGCCCATTCTGTCGGCGCTGCGGACCATTTCGAGCCCGGTGGCAGCCTCTGGACTGATCCTGCTTGCCTTGCTGATCGTCAGCTTCTACACCTCGATCAGCGGGATCGTGAAAGCCGAAATGTTCCCGCCCGAAGTCCGCGCGTTGGGTGTCGGCCTGTCTTATGCCGTGGCCAATGCGATCTTTGGCGGTTCAGCCGAGTACGTGGCGCTGGGTCTGAAGTCGATCGGGCACGAGTCGGCCTTCTATTGGTATGTCACTGCCATGATGGTGATTGCCTTCGTCGTCAGCCTGCGTCTGCCGCGACAGGCCAGTTACCTGCATGACGACCACTGAGCTCCGGCATCGGGCACCGGCGATAACAAACCGGTATCGACCGTCGGATAGCGCAAGCGCAGCCGCAGCTCACGTTTCAAACGCGTGTTGTCCATGCGGCGCGATTCGCTCATAAAACTCAAGAGCAGCAAGGGCAACTGGTCCTTGGCCGTGTTCCGCGGCACGCGTGGCGGACGCGGCAAGCCATACAAATCTGCCGCCAGATCAAAATAGTCACCCATCTTGAGACGGGTGTCGTCATTCACGTTGTAGATACGCTGCGGCTTGCCGCGCCACAGGGCGGCAAGGCAGGCGCGCGCCAGGTCGTCGGCATGGATATGGTTGGTGTAAACGTCATCCACCGCCTGCAGTACCGGCGTGCCCTTGAGCAGGCGCGGGCGCGGCGTGCCACCCTCGCGGTCGGGCGCATAGATGCCGGGAATGCGCAGAATGCTGCTGCGCACTTGCGTGGCACGGCCAAAGAAACGCATCATGTTTTCAGCATCAATTCGCCTTCTAGCCCTTGGTGAGTCTGCGCAAGGCGCTCTTGTTTCAATAGCAACCTCGCCTTGACAGTCGCCATAGACGCCGCTGGTGGAAGCGTAGACCAGGGATTCGGGCAAGCTGCGCCGCCGCAAGGCACGGGTCAAAGCCTGGGTGCGAGGGTCCGTCCAACCCTCACCCGGAGGAGGCGCCAGATGCACCACACGGGTACACAGCCCGGCCAGCCGGCGCAACGAGTCGGGTGCGTCCAGATTACCCTGCAAAGGCGTGATGCCACGGGCGCGCAGCTCATCGGTGCGGTCCCCGTTGGAGGTGAGCGCCATCAGGCGCACCCGCCCCGACAGGGCTTGCGCCACACGCAGACCGACATCACCGCAACCGACGATCAAAACACGCTCGCGGCGAAAGCGGGCCGGCAAGGCGCCTGGGCGTGTGGCGTACAGATTGGTGCAAGGGGTGGTTCGGGGGCTTTGATTTGAAGGCAAAATTGGGGGCTATTTAGTAATGCAACTCCCAAGGATACAGAAAACATGACGCGCAGCGAAACCGGGACCCCAAGCTTCCAGATCACCGTAAAACCCAGCGGCCGCTTATTCACAGCCACCTCCGGTGAAACGATTCTGGCGGCAGGTATTCGCCAGGGCATTGGCATGCCCTACGGCTGCAAGGACGGCGCCTGTGGCTCCTGCAAGTGCAAAAAGCTCGAAGGCATCGTGACGCACGGACCACACCAGAGCAAAGCCCTGAGCATTGAGGAAGAAGCGAATGGCTTTGTACTGACCTGCTGCTGCGAGGCGCACAGCGACGTGGTGCTGGAGTCGCTCCAGGTGACGAAGGCAGGCGCTTTTCCCATCAAAAAAATGCCGACACGTGTGGCTTTGATGGAAAAGAAATCTGCTGATGTAATGCTGCTCAAACTGCAGTTGCCGGCCAGCGACAGCTTTGCCTACCACGCCGGCCAGTATGTGGAATTCATCCTGCGCGACGGCGTGCGACGCAGCTACTCCATGGCCAACGCCCCCCACACGCAAGCGGCGGCAGGCGGTCTGGAGCTGCATATTCGGCACATGCCGGGCGGCAAATTTACCGACCATGTATTCACCGCCCTGAAGGAAAAGGAAATCCTGCGGGTGGAAGGGCCTTATGGCAGTTTCTTTTTGCGTGAAGACAGCGACAAGCCGATCGTGCTGCTGGCCTCCGGCACCGGGTTTGCACCGCTCAAGGCGATGATTGAACACATGCAATTCAAGGGCATCAAGCGCCCCGCCACCCTGTACTGGGGTGGCCGTCGCCCCGCCGACTTGTACATGGATGAGTGGGTGAAAACCAAGCTGACCGAAATGCCGAATTTGCGTTACGTGCCGGTCATCTCGGACGCACTGCCCGAAGACGGCTGGACCGGCCGAACCGGTTTTGTGCACCAGGCGGTGCTGCAGGACTTGCCCGATTTGTCCGCCTACCAGGTGTACGCCTGCGGCGCCCCCATCGTGGTGGACTCGGCCAAGGCTGCCTACACCACACAGGCGGGTCTGCCAGATAATGAGTTTTACGCGGACTCTTTCACCACTGAAGCCGACAAGGCACGCGAGTCAGCAACGGTCTGACGTTCTGGTCTGGCAAAGAAAAAGGCCACAACCTTTACGGTTGTGGCCTTTTTTATGACGCCCGATTTACTTGATCGGGGCAGCAACCGGCTTGCTGGTTTTTGGCTTGTGAACCGCCTTGCTGTTCCGGCTCGCTTGCGCGTGGAGCTTCTTGTGCGCCAGTTTGGTGACCTTGCCATCAGCCTTGGCGGCTTGCGCCACAGGCAGGACAGGTTTGGAAGCCGGTGCGGTTTGGGCGAAGACAGCGCCGCTGGCAGCAAGAACCAGCGCGGTCATCAAAGTTTGAATCTTCATGGTGAATTCCTTGGTTGATTGAAGCATGGAGAAAATCTCCATGTGTATGCAACGTCTGCCCCGGACCAACCGAACGACGAACACATTGCAAAGATCTGTAAGAGATTGTCACCAGGCACCGTTCCCCCGACATCGCGCAAAATATCTCTATGCGTTACCAAACACCCCTCAAAACTCTTGTCCTCGCGGTCCTTGCTTTTCTCACCGCGGCCACAGCGCCTGGGGTACAGGCCCAAGGCCGGCCTATCCGCCTGATCGTGCCTTACGCCGCGGGCGGCCCGATTGACGTCACGGCACGCGTACTGGCAGAACGGGTCAGGGACACGCTGGGGCCGGTCATCATCGACAACCGGCCCGGCGCGGGCGGCAACATCGGTGCTGACGCGATTGCCAAAGCGGCGCCCGACGGCCTGACCATCGGCATTGCGGCCACCGCCACCCATGCCGTCAACCCCTGGCTCTATACCAAGTTGCCCTATAACGCGGCAACCGACTTTGCCCCCATCACCCAGATGGTGCGGGTTCCCAACGTGCTGGTCATGAACGCCGAGGTGGCCCAGCGCCTGAAGATCAACAACCTGTCCGACCTGATTGCCTATGCCAAGGCCAACCCGGCCAAGCTCAACTACGGCAGCGGCGGCAACGGCAGCGCTGGCCATCTGGCCGGGGAAATGTTCAAAAAAGAAGCCGGCATCTTCGCCGTGCATATTCCCTACAACGGCGGCAACCCGGCGCAAATGGCCTTGCTCAGCGGCCAGGTGGATTTCAACTTTGACAACCTGGCCACTGCGGCTCCCAATATTCGTTCCGGCAAACTCAAGGCCATTGCGGTCACCACCCTGACGCGCGCCAGCGCCTTGCCCGACACACCACCGATTGCGGACACCCTGAAAGGGTTTTCCATCGATACCTGGTGGGGCTTGGTGGCGCCTGCCGCCACACCGAAAGACGTGGTGGCCCGCCTCAATCAGGCCTTCGTGGCAGCACTCAAAGCGCCAGAAACAAAAACCCGCTTTGCCAGCCTGCTGGCCGAACCAGCGCCCAGTACACCGGAAGAATTTGGCACATTCATGAAAAAAGAACGTTCAAAATATGAGGGTCTGGTGAAGGCTTCGGGGGCCCGGGTGGACTGATAAAAGACCTGAAATCTGACTGTTGTAGTCACACGACCATTACCTTTTGAAACCCGGAAATGTGCACAAAACCCATTATTTCGGGCAAAGTAGACTTTTGAGCCTTAATCGACGCCACAGATCGGCACCCAGAAAACACCTGTTCGCTCCGGAGACACGACATGAACCCAGTATCCAATATCCGCCACGCGCTGCTGGCCGCCGCTGCCGGGGTTGCCGCCATCATGGCGGGCTGCACATCCACACCTACATCCGCACCTAAGCCTGCTGCGCCGACGCCCGCTGCAAGTCAATCCACCACACCTGCGGCTACGGTCTCTGACGCCACCAATCCCCTTGACTACCGGCGCGATGCGGCCAGGCATCTTTACGGAAAAAACGCCGATCGGATTTTTAAAGGCCAGATGCCACCCTTGCTTTACGCCATTGGCGTGCTGCAGGTTGAAGTCGATGGCAAGGGCAATGTCACCGGCACCCACTGGATGCGGGCTCCCAGCCATGCGCCCGAAGTCGTCGCCGAGATCGAACGAACCGTCCGCCTGGCAGCGCCTTATCCGGCACCCGTGCGGATGAGCCGTGTGACCTACACCGATACCTGGCTGTGGCACAGCAGTGGTCGCTTCCAACTCGACACGCTGACCGAGGGGCAACTCTAAACGCATCCGCTGCGTTTCAGCAACCCCGGTCAGTCGAATAGCGCCGGGGTTGACCAGCATCCCGGCCGCGGGCATTCCGTGCAGGGTAACCGAATACATAATTGGCACAGCTTTTGCGCAATTTATCGCTGTCCAAGCCGTATTTTTTATCCATCCTCACCGGAATTTCTCTATGAGCAAGCGCCTGTTGTTGAAGTTGGCCGCCGCACTGACCATGACCGCCACCCTGGGTGCGGCCCAGGCACAAAACACACCCATCAAATTCCAGCTCGACTGGCTGTTCGAGGGGCCTGCGGCCCTGTTTCTGTCACCTGCTGCCAAGGGCTACTTCAAGGACGTCAAACTGGACGTGACCATTGACGCCGGCAATGGCTCCGGGGGCACTGTCACCCGCGTAGCCTCTGGAACCTACGACATGGGCTTTGCCGACCTGGCAGCGCTCATGGAATTCCACGCCAACAACCCGGATTTACCCAACAAGCCGGTCGCCGTCATGATGGTCTACAACAACACGCCCGCGTCGGTCATGGTGCTCAAGAAGTCGGGCATCAAGACCATGGCCGATCTGAGCGGCAAGAAGTTCGGCGCCCCCGTGTTTGACGCTAGCCGACGCGCCTTCCCGATTTTGGCCAAGGCCAACAGCATCACTGGCGTGCAATGGACCGCCATGGTCCCCCCATTGCGGGAAACCATGCTGGCCCGCGGCGACGTCGATGCCATCACCGGCTACACCTTCACGTCGCTCTTGAATCTGGAAGCCCGTGGCGTCAAGGCGGCCGACGTGCTGGTGTTCCCCTACGCCGACCACGGCGTCAAGCTCTATGGCAACGTGATCATTGCAACGCCCAAAATCCTCAAGGAAAATCCGGCAGCCGTCAAAGCGTTTCTGGCGGCCTTCACCAAAGGCGTCAGGGATGTGATCGCCAAGCCCGAGGCGGCCATTGAATCAGTGCGGCAGCACAACGACACGATCAACGTTGAGCTGGAAACCCGGCGCCTGAAAATGGCCATCAGCACCGTGGTGAACAGCCCGGATGCCCGCGCCGAGGGCTTTGGACAGGTCAAAGGGCCACGCCTCACCTTGATGGCGTCCCAAGTATCTGACGCCTTCAATACCAAAACCCGCATCAACGCCGACGCCGTGTGGAATGGATCTTTCCTGCCCACCGCTGCCGAACTGAACATCTTGCCGGGCAAGAAGTAAGCAGCCCTGCTGGCCCTCGGCGCTCGGTCTGCCCCACGCCAAACAGCCGTTCGAGCAGGGCAGTTTTTGCAACACATCGAAGTACCCGACATCTGGCTGGAGCGCGGACGCATCAATGCCGATAACCATCGATTGATGAGCGGCCCGCTGGGGCTGGCAGCGCAGACAGAGTGGTGAGGGCGACGGCAGCGGTGAGTGCCTTGAGCGTAAAACGACGTGAATTCAAGCGTTGCATGTGTGCTTCTCCGGTGGTGATAAGTTTCCATCTCGCTGCGCGGCGGCCTGTTTTTGAGACGGGCTTTTGCGTGGCGATGGGGAGACTTTAGGGAAGCACGGGAGGTTGGGGAATACGCCTTGTGGCGTATGCCAGGAGCGGTGGGCGTTTTAGGATTGTCAGGGCTGACGTTTATCGCTGGTACGAGCCCGGATTGGCGAGCGAATCTGGGCTCGAACTGCCAGTGCGGCAGCTTGAAGCCGCGCCGCAGGTTGGACACACCGCCGCAGCGCCCGCTTTTGATCCAGCTATAGATCGTCACACGGCTGGTGTCTGCCGGAGCGGCGGCCTCAATGGTGCTGATCATGTCGGCGACCGCCATACGGTCGCGACGGTACTGCACGCCCGAGCGAAGCAAGGCCGCAGTCTGCGTGGCAGAGGCAGAGGGGCTGTCGGCATCCTATTTGCTACAAAATAAATAGCTGCTTGCGCTTATTCCACCTGGGCTAGAGACCTAAAACACTCTCAACTTTGCTACAGACAACAGTTGTTTCTTCACAGTGCTGTCCCCAACTAACCCGCCCGCATGGGTCGCGACCAGCCCTGCTGCACCAGCATCGAAAAAAAATCGGCCGTCTCCGGCAGATCAGATGAATGGTTTGATGCATTTACATCGCGTCGCATTTCGACATCAATTTGATACATGTCGGCAGCGCACTCTGGTTTAACCTGACAGGTCTGGTCCACAACACGTCGTGGACCGATCAAGCAGGAGAGAAATGATATGAATCCTAACGATGCCCCTGAGTTACCTTCGTCGGAAATCTCGATCGCGCAACTGGTCGGCCAGGTCTATGAGTCCGCACCTCCTGCCGAGCGAGGCCGCCTGCTCGAGCATCTGCTGAGGCCATTGGGCGTGCTCTCGCTGGTCGCCGTGGCCAATGGCATCTTCGCGAAGATCCGGTTTCGCAGCGGGTGGCCGGAGCTGCACGTTCGGCCGGAGGATGCACAGAACGTGCGAGCCAGCGATGTGATCACCTTGGTCAACCATGTCCAGCAGGTCAGTTTCCAGGCTATCGAAGGCTTGGTCAATATGCTCGCGTCATCGTCGGCAATGACGGGCTCGGCCGCCGCAGTGCTGCTGATGACCGTTCTTCTGCAGCGCGCCCGAACCCGTCAAGCCGGTGGTGTCGGCGATTCTTCTGCGGTGCGGATCGCGACCCAGCCAAGCGGCCGCGGATGGAGCACTCTTAATCACCCAAATCAATGATTTGCGCCAGTGCTACGTTGCCCGGCGCCTCGTAGTGGGCTAGCACCCAGGCGCGTGCCGGGTGGCGCGCCGCGTCTTCCAGGAGTTCCATCACAAAGACAATCGATGCCTTGTCGAGCGCGGCAAAGGGCTCGTCCAGCAGCGTGACGGCGGCACCCGATGCGAAGGCGGCTGCCAGCCAGACTTTGCGCTTCGACCCGGTGGACAGCATGTAAAGCGGCTTGTCCAGGTGCGGCGCCAGCGACAAGCCTTTGATCAGCTCGCCCACTAGCTGGTCGTCAAAGCCGGGATGGTTGCGGTGCAGCGATGTGAAGTAGTCGAGCGCTGTGATCTGATCAAAGGCACTTGAGCGCGGGTCGGCCCAGAACACCTGCTGCCGGTAAGTGGCGGGCAAATCGGCCAGGCGGACGTCGTTGACCTGCAGGTGGCCGGCATGGGCTGGCAGCTCCCCCGCCAACAAACGCAGCAGCGTGGTCTTGCCACTGCCATCGCCGCCGCGCACCAGGGTGACTCCGGGTGGAATGCGGGCCGACCAGTCCGTGAACAGCGCGCGCTGCGGGTAACGGAAGCAGAGACCGTCGGCCTGCAGGACTGCGGCGGGGGTGATGGCGGGATGTTCGATGGATGGGTCCTCTTGTCGGTTGGGCTCTTCTCTTGGCCAAGTGGACCTTCGTTTGTCCCGGTCTTATTTTGCTACAAATTAGATAGCTACTTACGCATATTCTACGGGGGCTAGAAGCCTAAAAGTCTTAAACCCACCCCTCAAACTGCGGATGCAGCTGGCGGATGCGGCTCATCGCCATGCCGGCTGCGGCGGTACGGGTGTTTGCGGCGATGCCTTGAGGCGGCGGTAAGCTTGCCGATGTCGTAACGCTATTTCTTGTTTTGGAAATCACAAAGAATAGCTTTGAAGGTTTTGACGAATCCATACTGCGAAATCAGCTTCCGGCAAATTACCTGCTGCAAGTTCCAGCATATTGATCACGCAATCGGCATCCGGGGCCATCAATTCAAACCCGTTCAACGCAAGAAAAAGCTCAACGGCCACGAAAGCAGTGCGCTTGTTGCCATCAATAAATGGATGGTTGCGTGAAATTCCAAAACCATAACTGGCCGCCAGATCAGCCGCATCGGGCGTTCCGTAGTGTGCGAGCTGTTCCGGTCGCGCCAATGCAGAGGCAAGAAGATTGGCATCCCTCACGCCTGTTCCCCCACCATGTTCTGCCAATTGCTCCTCATGGACGGCATGAATCAGAGCCGTGTCGAGCCATCTCCAAGCCCTGGAGTCGGCACTCATTTGGCCAACTCACGCAGCACATCACGGCGTTTTTTCATGATGCGACGTGCCTCTGTCATCTGATCTTCAAACGCCGGGTCATAGGGCGTCAAGGTGATGCCATTGGCCGCTTCGGTCAAAAAGACGGTGTCGCCCTTGACCAGTTTCAAACGGGCCAGCACTTCCTTGGGCAAAATGACCCCAACCGAATTCCCGATTTGCGATAGTTTCAATGTGCTCATAGCCTTCTCTGCCCAAGTTATAACAGTTGTTATATTAAGCCGATATTCATCCGATTACAAGCCATGCTCCAAGCGTTTGAGCCGGAAGGCGGCGCCTACTCAAGCACCGGCCACAGCCATGCCGCTAGCAACCACATGCACGGTCACGCCCACTGATGCACCGCGCCGACACCATCCGCATGCGCACGGGGCCCAAGGGGCTCAAACCCTTTGTCATGACCAATTTGAAAACCCATGAAGGACTGGCCGAAGTAATTTCCTTTATTGAGACCAAAGGCATGCTGCAAGCCAGTTAGGCTTTCTTAATGGCACATCGTGCCTCTCGGTTGTCACCAGACGCATGGCTTATGCGTAGTGCTATTATTTTGATATCCCCAAGACACGAGGTGATCAAATTCCTTATCCAGCATCTGGTGCTGCCATGCCGACGAAAAGTTACTGATGGCGCGGCCTGAAGACGACTTGTCCGCTTCAAGTGCACTGGTCATTGAGAGCAACCCCACGTCCCGCTCCATTTTGGTCGCCCAGTTGCGTGACTTCGGCATGGGCAACGTCGTGCAATGCGCGCGGCTGGCGGATGCCCGCCGCCAGCTGGAGTTCCGGACCTTTGATGTCGTCCTGTGCGAGCATCATTTTGCCAACGAAGCCATGTCCGGCCAGGATCTGCTGGACGATCTGCGGCGCAACCAGCTCCTGCCATTTTCAACCGTCTTCATCATGGTGACCGCCGAGGCGACCTACGCCAAAGTGGCCGAGGCCGCCGAGTCGGCACTGGATGGCTATTTGCTCAAACCGCACAAAGCCGCCCATTTGGGGGAGCGTCTGCGGCAGGCCCGCATCCGGAAAATTTCCTTGCAGGAAATATTTGCCGCGATCGAAGCCGAAGACTTCGATCGCGCCGCCGATCTTTGTCTGCACCGCTTCGAAACCAGGGGCCTGTTTTGGCTGTATGCCGCGCGCGTCGGTGCCGAGCTGCTGCTGCGTACCGGCAAATGTGCGCAGGCCCAGACGCTGTATGAAGCGGTGGTGGCCGCCAAAACCCTGCCCTGGGCCAAACTGGGCGTGGCGCGCTCTTTGCTGGATGCCGGCCACACCGCCAACGCCACCAGCACGCTGGAAAACCTGATCAACGAAGACCCCAGCTACGCCGACGCCTACGATGTGATGGGACGCGCCCAGTTTGAACTTGGCAAATTTGACAAGGCCCTGGCCACCTACAAAATGGCCAGCGAACTCACGCCGGCCTCCATCACCCGTTTGCAAAATCTGGGAATGATGACCTACTACGCTGGCGACAGCAAAGAGGCCGAAAAAATACTCGACCAAACCACCCGGCTCGGACTGGACTCAAAAATGTTCGACTGCCAGACCCTGGTGCTGCTGGCATTCACCCGTCTGGATAGCGGTGACCGCAAAGGCCTGCAGCGCTGTCGTGACGACTTTGTCCGCCTGATCGAAAGAAACCCGGGCAGCAAACGCCATCAACGGCACTCGGACATTGTGGAGGCTCTGTCTTCAATCCAGCAACACCAGTTTGCGCAGGCCCTGGATGCGGTACGCGCCATGACGAAAGCCGTGCCATCCCCCGACTTTGATTTTGAAGCGGCCTCCAATCTGCTGGCCCTGATGGCCCAGTTGGCCAACAAAGCCATTCAGCTGGACGAAGTGGAGTCGGTTGTTGAGACACTGGGGCTGCGTTTTTGTACCAGCCGGCCCTTGAGCGAACTGCTTGCCGCGGCGGCAGCGGTCCACGAGCCCTACGCCGCCCGCGTGCGGGACGCACACGCCCAGATTCTGAAACTCGCCGAACACGCCATGTTGCTCAGCATGGATGGGGACCCCAGGGCAGCTGTCAAAAACCTCATTTTTCACGGCACTTCCACACTCAATGGCAAGCTGATTGAAACCGCCTACCTGGTGCTGCATCGGTACGCCGACAAAATTGCGGACGCACCAAGCCTGAGCGAGGTGGTGCAGGACTTGCGCACCCGCTATGCCACCCATATTTCCCGCTCGGCACTGGGTGAACAAAAACGCCAGGCCGGCGGGCTGACCCTGCGCACCGGCGGTGCACCCGCCAAGACCCCCAGCACCCTGACTTGAAAACCGGGTCCGCGGCGAGCCAGGTCCGGCGTCGGCCGCCCAATGTGCGTGAGCGCACAGACAGATAAGCCTTGTCCAGGCTATCTTGCGCCAGGGTAAATGAACTGACCTCCAATCAAATACAGGAAATCGCAATGAACATCACAACCACGCGTCGCCGCTTCATTGAAATCGTCCCCGTCGCCGGCGTTGCGCTGTTCGCCGCCTGCTCGCCAGCCACTGAGCCCACCCCCGTTTCTGTCACAAAAGTCGTGCCTCAAACCGCTAATCCCGCCCCTGTTCCAGCGCCGGTGCCGGCTGCCGCCACGGCGGTAACCAGCGGTGCGATGGTCGACGAAAAGGATGTCCAAGCGGTTGCGCTCGGCTACGTGAATGACGCCGCCCGGGCCGACAAGGTCAAGTTCAAATCCTATGTTGCCGGCAGCCAGTGCAGCGGGTGCGCCTTGTACTTGGGCAAAGCGGGTGATGCAGCGGGTGGCTGCCCTATTTTCCAGGGCAAAAACGTGGCGGCCAAAGGCTGGTGCAGTTCCTGGGTCAAGAAGGCCTGACCGGGTGTGACCACGGTCCGCGGCAGAGGGAACTACCCTGGCGGCCATGCCCGCCGCTGCGGTATCAATCCACCGGCACGAAGTCGATAAAGCCGCGTTCCACGTTGGTTGCAACGAGCTTGACGTGGACTTTTTCGCCAACCTTGAGGGCGGCCGCGCCATTCAATAGCTTGCCCTCGGCGGGTGGGGTGAACACCCGGACCCAGACACCGTCGGCGGTGCTGCCGGTCACGATGGCGTCAAAGCGCTGACCGACGCGCGATTCGAGCAAGAGTGCCGCCTCGGACTTGCGCATCCGCCGCTCCACCTTCTGGGCGGCGTCTTCCTGCCGGGTGCAGTGTTGGGCCAGCTCGACCAGTTCGGTACTCGAGTACGGCGGTGTCTTATCGACTAACGCCGCCTTGAGCAGCCGCGAGGTAATCAGGTCGGGGAAACGCCGGTTTGGCGCGGTGGAGTGGGTGTAGTCGCGCACCGCCAGACCAAAGTGGCCAATGGGCGGGCCGCCGGGTGTCTCCACCACGTACTCGCCCCGGCCCATGAGCTTGACGATAACGAGCGACAGATCAGGAAAGCGCAGCGGGTCGGCCATGTGGCGTTTGGCCAGAAAGGCTTCCAGTGCTTTGGAATCGGGCTCGGCCGGCAGGGTTTCGCCGTACTCCTTGGCCACCGCCACGATGCGCAACCAGCGCTCGGGTGAACGGACGACGCGCCGCAGCGAGGCACCGCCGCGGGAGGCGAGGTAGCGCGCGGTACAGCCGTTGGTGACGATCATCACCTCCTCGATCAGCTGGCGCGCGCGGTTTTGCACCTGCTGGAGAATGTCGACCACCTGCTCGCCTTCAAACACGGCGCGGGGCTGGAACGTCACCAGCTCAAGGGACCCTTCGGCATGCCGGCGCACACGCAATTGCTGGGCCAGACCGTCCTGGGTGCGCAGTTGCGCCTCCATGCCGGGCACGGCTGCAGCTGCGGCGGGCAACGCGCCCTCGCCGTCAATCCAGGCACTGACGGCGTCGTAAGCCAGCTTGGCCTTGTTGCGCACCCTGGCCCGGTACATGGTGGCGCCCGCCAGGGTGGCGTCAGCGTTGAATACCATCTCGTTCACCAGCGCCAGCCGGTCTTCTCCAAAGTTGAGCGAGGTCAGGTTGGTGGACAGGCGCTCGGGCAACATCGGAAAGATGCGGGCGGAGGTGTAGACCGAGGTCGTGTTGATGAGGGCATGGTCGTCGATGGCGCTGCCTTTTTTGACCACCGCGTCGACATCGGCAATGGCCACCCACAGCCGGACAGCGCCATGCTCCAGCACCTCGCAGACGGTGAGCTGGTCCAGATCAAGCGAGTCATCGTTGTCAATGGAGCACCAGAGCAGCCCGGTGAGATCCTGAATCTCCGCGCCAGCCTCGCGGCCGGGGCCGGCGATTGCGGCCAGTTGCTCATCGACACGGGCCGAGAATTCGGGTTCAAGCCCGCGCTCGGACATGGCGCGGGTAGCGATGCGGACGAGGTCGGAGCGTTGATGGTGATGGTTGACGTTCATGTGATCAATATACATCGGCTAACTGCTGGTATTCGCGCGGCGCACCTCACGCAACATGAAAAGGTAGAGCCCTTCCACCTTCTCGCGGGCCCACGGCGTCTTGCGCAGGAATTTCAGGCTCGACACGATGCTGGGGTCGCTGGTGAAGCAGCGCACCGGGATGCGTTCGGCCAGTCCCGCCCAGCCGTAATGCGCGACCAGCTTTGTCACGATAGCCTCCAGCGTCAGGCCGTGCAGGGGGTTGCGGACTTGGGTCGGGGGCTGGCTGGGTGGGGAGGGTGGGGTTTGCATGCTGCGATTTTGGCACCGCCCGACCCCACTGCCCCCACTATGCATCAGCGACCCTTTAAATCGCCATGCCCGTCGCAACGGTGCAAAGTGGGCCTGCAACTCAGGCTCATTGCTTCAATGACGTTCTGGTCAGACACCTCGCGCATGACAAGGGCGCCTAAACCACCTGGTTGCGCCCGCGCTCCTTGGCTTTGTACAAAGCCGTATCGGCGTCGCTGTAAAGGCTCTCAAAACCACAGGGATGCTCGGCAGTGGTGCTGGACAAACCAATGCTGACGTTGGTCTGGATCATCAAATCCTGCCAGACAGCCGGGTTGGCGGCGATGCGGTAGCGCAGCTTTTCGGCCAGGAAGCGGGCTGCGTCACCCGGCGTGCCCGGCAGCAACACGATGAATTCTTCGCCGCCCAAGCGGCCCACCAGGTCCGTACTGCGCACCGTATCAGCCAGTAGCGCAGCCACATGGCGCAACACGGCGTCCCCGGCCGGGTGGCCGTAGGTATCGTTGACGCGCTTGAAATGGTCCAGGTCCAGCAGCAGCAGGGTTGTGGCCCCACCCTGGCGCCGCGCCCGCGCCAGTTCCTGTTCGGTCAATTGCACGAAGGTGTAGCGGTTGAACAAGCCGGTCAGACCGTCACGGCTGGTCAGGTGCTCCAGTTCTGTTTGCCGGTCTTGCAGGGTGGCGTTGACTTCTGCCAGTTCCCGTTGCTGGCGCGTGATGGTGGTGAAGGTGCGCCACATGACGATCGTCAGGGCCCAACCCAGGAAGCCGGCGGTGATGCCGTTGAGCCGGTTCGAGAACAGTTGTTCCGAGTTGTTCTGGGTCAGGCTCAAACCATAAAAATAGCCGGCAGAAGCAAATAAATACAAGAACGCGGACGGCAGCGGTCGAATATAGAAAACTACGCCAATCAGCAGACAACTGATGAGAAACGGTGTGACATTGGGCGTGACCCATTGATCGAAGGTCACGATGACGATGGCAAACAACATGCCAGCGGCGGCCGTGCCAATAGGCAACCAGCTCCTCCCGCGCGACGGACCGACGTGGCGCAGGTGGGCCACAGCGACAGCGCAGCCGACCATCGTCAGCCCCATGCCCAGATGGGCCAGCAACAGACCGGTTCTCCAGGACAGCGCCAGTCCTTCATGCTGCCCCATCAATAGCTGCACACCCAGCACCAGTACGTGCACGGCATTGACCAGGGCCACCAGCGGCGTGAGCCAGCGCAGGCGCTGCAGATTGACATCAGCAGCGGCGTCAGCCACGCTCGCGTGCTCGGTCTGCCAGCGCTTGAAGGTGCTGCGCAGTTCATTCAAATCCGACATACCCATGATGATTGACTAAGCGGCCGCCACGGCATTCCCCGCCGGGTTGCTGAACACGATGTGCCCATCGGGATCAACGCAAAAAGTGCCGGCGGAAAATTCCCGGCGCAGCCGTGCCGTCTGCTTCCCAAAGGACAGATCCACGGCCCCCGCCACGCCAACACCAACCTCGACCTTCGCGGTGAGCGCCAGCGCGATTTGCTGATCGAGTTCGCCCTGTTCGGCCAGGGACTGGCCCCACACCTGAATCGCGTGTTGTCGGGAGGCTTTGACACGCTCCAGCAGGCCTTTTGGATCGCCTGCAGCAGTCAACTGGTCGGCCAGCTTATGCAGGTTTTCTTCGGCGGCCTTTTCGTTGGCTATGCGCTGCTTCAAAGTCTCATATTTCACATCCAGCTCCGGATTGGAACCCAGCAAAACTTTGGTAACACCGCCCTTGACGGAACCCAGCAGCGGCACTTTAAGCAGCATCATGACCGTGGCAGATCCACCGATCAGGCGTCCCCGCTGCGGTGACCCGGCGCCGATGATGATTTGATTGAGCGCCTGCAATTCACACTCCAAAGCCATTTCGTCCAACACGATCGCGGTGCCGGCGTAAATATGGGCGCCTTCCGAAAAACGTGCGCTGACCGATCCGCCTGCGCGCAGCCTGGCATGGCCTATGACACCGCCTGCCACCTGGATATTTCCGCCCGCTTCGAGCAGCCCGCCGTCCACCATGCCGTTCACCACAATGTCTCCGCTGGCCTGGACCTGCATGCCCTGGACTACCTCGCCATCCACGTGCACCGTGCCGTCATAGTGAATATTGCCGGTCGCCATATTGACTTCGGCTACCCGCAGGATCGGCTCCACCATGACACCATTCTTGACCCGCACAGCCTGCCCGGTCACCGATGCCTGCAGCAGATTGGGATCGTCGCGGGCCACCTGCACCCCTGCAAGCTGCGCGGCAAAAGGCTCATCGCGCCCGGGGTGGGGTGCCAGCACATGACCCCGCACGGTTTGGCCGGCTACGCCAGCCGTGGCCGGGATGCGCCGCAGCAGCGGCGCACCGGACTGCACCACGGTAATGCTGCCATGCTCCCGGTAATCGATGAGACCGTTTTCATCGAGCTTGGGTGCGCGGTCCACCGTTTGCGGGACCAGTGCTTCAAAAACAGTGTCACACCCGTGCTGGGGCAGTACACCACTGGCCACAGGCATACGGTTGCAACCGCCCGCTTCGCAGGCCTGGCGCACAGCCGTTTCATCGATTCCGAACACCAGGCCCGCCTCGGCCAGCGCCTGCATGACATCTTCCACGGTGGCTGCCTTGCCGCCTTGGGGCGGCGTGAGGTTTAGCGTTGCGGCCATTTCGTCGGGCGCTATCCGCACCATGAGGGTGGCGTCACACCGCTGGGCCACCAGCAGCCGGAATGGGCTTTGCTGCGTGTTGCAATCGTTGGCGGCTCTGGCAATGGCATCCTCGTTCAGCAGGCATTCGCCATACCCTGCTTGCGCCAGCAGCGCATGCAGTGCGGCAGCGTCGACTGGAGATCGCCCCGCTGCCGGCTCGGAGCACAAAAACACCTGCCCATCCGCTTCACTCAGGGAAATACCGGGAAAGTCCATTCTCTCTAGTCTCCATCAATGGCCCATTCTATTGAAATCGTTTTCGCCCAAGCTGCCAAAGGCCGCCATGCAAGGCGTACCGCCGCCGTTCGTGCTGGCAGCGCCGCGCACGTCTGCTGCAATTCGAGGGCCGCGCCGACTTCCTGCATTTTCTCAATGGGTCCGCCACGTTCGTTAGCGCACAGACCAGTTTGACGGGACAGGTTATCTTGCGACGTAAACCACAATATTCAAAGCCTGAATTTGACCGTGATGGAGCCACAATGCAGACGCGTTTTTGGTCAAGCTTGTTGCGACGACTGCTGCTGTTGATCTGCGCCGCGGGTTTCGCCTCCACTGCGATGGCGTATCCGGACTCCGTTGCGACGCTACGCGCGAAATACGCGTCGTTGGACAAACAACTGCAGCAGAATCAATTCAAACAGCCGCTGGTTCTTGAGTCCGCTGAAACGTCGCACGGCTTGAAAGGCGACATCTACGCGATCGTCAAGTATCCGTTTGGCACGGTGAGTGCCGGCCTGAACAATCCGGATCACTGGTGTGACGTGCTGCTGCTGCACATCAATACCAAATATTGTCATGCGATGCTGCGGCCGTCAGGGACCACCCTGAGAATCAATATCGGCAAGAAGACGCCCGAAGAACTGGCCGATGTGGCGCGTGTCGAATTGGTTTACAGCGTCCCGGCTGTGACCCCGGAATATCTTCAAATCATGCTCAACGCCAAAGACGGGCCGCTGGGTACCAGTGACTACCTTATCCTGCTGGAAGCGGTGGCGCTCCCGGACGCCAAAACGTTTTTGCATCTGACGTATTCTTATTCAATGAATTTTGTCGGGCAGCTGGCCATGCAGACATATCTTGTGACGCTCGGCCATGACAAAGTGGGATTCACCGTAATCGGCAAGTTGGCTGACGGTCTGCCTGTCTATATCGGCGGGGTGCGTGGTCTGGTGGAACGCAACACGATGCGTTATTACCTCGCGATCGATACTTTTTTGGAGTCCGCCAGTGCGGCGCCGGCGGCGCAGTTTGAAAAACGTTTGCAGGGCTGGTTTACGGCGGTCGAGCGGTATCCGCGGCAGTTGCATGAGATGGATCGAGGGACGTATCTTGAGATGAAGCGTGCTGAGTATTTGCGGCAGCAGACCGTGCAATAAGCCCCGTTCCGACCGGGTCGTCCGCAGTTTGCGTTTTTGCGGTTAATGAGGGACTTGACGAAGTGTTTCCCTTCATCGAAAGCAAAAGCCCGCTGCAAGCCAGTTAGAATACGCGACTTGGAAGCGTGGCAGAGTGGTCGATTGCACCGGTCTTGAAAACCGGCAAACCGAAAGGTTTCGTGAGTTCGAATCTCACCGCTTCCGCCACGATATGACCCTAAGTGATTGATTTACTTAGGGTTTTTTATTGGCCGTCTTTGACTACCCACACTCTTACCCACGCGTCAAAATAAACGAGGTGGTATAGGTTGGCACTTTGGCCGATATGGTCAGCATCGTGAGCCGGTCGAGGTGTTGGTGGTCAACGGTCGTTCAACGGGCGTTAAGCGGTCGTTCACCGATAGGCCCATGCAAGCCCCTTCGAAGCCATGTTGACGCGTGCTCACGCGTCACTAACGGCTGTAACGTTACCTCACCGTTACTGTATCGTTACCGGGTAATGCTGGCGCTGGTCAAGATGCGTCCACTTTTGGACTGATCTCAGTTTGCCGTCCAGGTCATCCAAACGCGAGACGCAAAAAGTTTTGACGGTACTTATGATGGTACTTTTCCAAATGTGACCCACTAAAACAGGCCGTTTTCATTGCGGAAACGTCTTTCAATGTGGTTCCCTGTAGAGGAATCGAATCGACTATTTCGGGAATCGAAGCCACATTTGAGGGGCGACCAAAGGGTCAGATTCTGAATCTAGCCCTTGGTCGCATTTGGCGTGACAAGGCGTGACAGTTTGTGACAGGCGTCCAGTCATTCAGAGTCAAGTCAGATACTCCCCCCCACTGGCGTATTTCTTCGGCTATTCGTTCGGCTTAATCGTTCGTAAACTGTTGCGAAATAAATCAACGTTTCCCATCGCTGTCATTGGGGAAATGGTCGATTTCAGGTTTCGTTATCGTTCGGTTATTGCGCCGGAAACTGCGCGCTTATTCCGGCACTATTCCGCGTAAACATTAGGGCAACCATAGGGTGATCTGGCGTAAACCTTAGCAAACCTTAGCGTCGACCCTTGCTGTAACCTTGCGGTCTGGCCTTGCTAAAACCTTGCTACTGCGCTTACTTTTGCTGAGTTTTGCTTACGCCGTCAATATCGGGTTTTCTCAGGTTCAATGACAAGTTTTGACAAGTTCAATGTCTGGTTTTGTCAGGTTGCAGGCCATCAGGCAACCCACAGAGCGTTTTTCGTATTGAGGCATATCATTCTATTTTTAATGGAGAGATCATGAAACTTATCATCGCCGCGCTCTCGTGCGCCCTGTCCATTTCAGCCTTCGCTCAATTACCTAGCCCCGCCCGGCAACAGTGCAATTTGATTGCTGGCATGGTGTCAAATGCGGCCGGCGCGAGGGATAACGGAATTCCTCTGTCAAAGTATCAAAGGACCGTTGACCTTGCAATTGTTCTCACGCCAGAGGACGTAATCATGACGCTTAAGGAACTCCAACAGTGGCGCAATGTCGTAGCATCTATCTATGCGAGCAAAGCAACATCAAACCAAATATGGACAACGATGATTCGTGATTGCAAGGACCTCTAAATTAAACTGGAGAAACCATGAAACTTATCATCGCCGTGCTCTCGTGCGCTTTATCGATTTCAGCCTTCGCAGAATCACCCCAATTCGACAAAAAAGCACTTTGCCGCGATATTGGCACGGCCTTTGAATCGGCGGCTTATTACAGGGACCGAGGATCGAACCCAGAGTGGACGTTTGAAACCATTAGCTACACCTATATCAGCGCCACCGATGGAACGTCAAAAAGCGGGATCACGACAGAATTGATTAAGAGCGCTATCAATCTGGTGTACTTCAACCCAGGATTTACCAATGCAAGGGGTCATTCCTTTGCGTTCCAAATGGAGGGCGATTGCATGCGCGACGGCAAGCCTCAATTCCAGCCGCTAAAGTAAATCAACAGGCTCAAGGTACACCAGTTCGAACCGGGAACCCAGCCCCGAATAATCCGGGTCGCTGTAGTCGATCTCTTTTCTTTTTTTGGTCATGTTGTCTTTCAAAGGTGGCGTGATGCGCCGGTGATCTTTGATCTGGTGGCCAGAGCCGCGTTAACCCAGCCGTCAGCAGCTTGTCGTTTGAGTCGAGCCGGTGGTGGTGGAGGTGCGCAGTAGTCACCGTCATGGAATCGAGCCGGGTCGAGGTCGCTGTCTCTTTCCCTCACGGTCAGTTCCACATAGCCGTCATCACCCACGTCGATCTCGTTTGGCTGGTCGTGGGCTTGCGTGTCGTGCAAGGTGACGTCATCCGCATCAGGCAGGTCGTGACGGGCTGGTGGTGCGATCTCGCCATCAGCGTTTGGCGTGCTGGTCAGGGGCTGGTCGTGCGCCACGCTGATCTCGTTTACCGGCGCTTGCTGGTGTGCTGGTGGCCGGGCTGTAGTGGCTGGTTGAGGTGGTGCTTTTGGAGCGAACCCTACAGAGCATAGGGTTTGCCTTTTTTCTGACGGTGTGAACCCTATAGGGTTTGCTTCTTTGGCTTTGCCTTTCCCCTTGCTGGTCATGATCTGGGTGAACGTCTTGAGCGGCTTTGCTGGTGCTTGCAATTCGATACCCAGCGCCAGCAGGAACGGCCCAGGGTCACGTTCGACCACATCGCGCATGGTTGCCCATACTTTGCTCTGTAGCGCCTTGTCGCCCGTTTCCCGCAGTCGTTGGAGTACCGCCTTGCTTGCGGCCAGTTTTGATGCGCCGGTCAGCTTGGCAGGTGCTTTGCTCAGTCCGTACCGCGCCGCCACTGCGGTGTAAAAATCCTTTTGCAGCGCCATCAGCTTTTGTTTGCCGCCCAACATATTCGAGCCGTCCATCCGGTTGTCGATCAGCGGGAGAATCAGAGCATGGCAATGGTGTTGCGCCTCATCGCGGTGAATGTCCACGCTCAGGATGTTTTGAGCGCCACCAAAGTAAGCCCCGGCCCAGGTCGCGCAGGCGGTGAAATATTCCCGGTCGTCAGTAGCGTGTCCAGGCGGTAAGCTGAAAACGATCTCCAGCGCCATCACCGCGTCTTTGCGCAGCTTGACCACGCCCGCCGCCGTCATCAGGTCTTTGGCAAGTTGACCAACATCAGCAGCAGTAGACGGCCCCCAAAGGGTTTCATTCAAGCGTGAGCGTGACGGGTCAATTGAACCCGTTGCGCCCAACTCAGCTTGAATGACGCGCCTGTTATGACGCGCCGCCACTGTGATGATGCCGCCGCCCTTGAGCTTCTTAATTCTCAGGAAAGCGGCCCCGCTCATACCGTCGCGTCCGAGACGCTGGTGGTCTTTGGGCGGTCGATCAACTCATAAAAGGCAATCCGAGGGTGAGGGAAACCTTGATCGTCAATGACTGTGCGTTGGTCAACGGTCGGGATGTAGTAACCCAATTTCTCGTTCATCTCTTTGATACGCCCGGACGGGTGAATAACACCCATCTTGCGAAAATCAAGGGTCGAGATCAGCTTTCCCGCGTAATCAAATGCCCGGTCGATTCGGTCATACTGCGCTTCGGTCATCGTGGACTTTGCGCTAAACTTGCGGGTGTTGGTAGTGTCTTTATCGAGGGGCTTGGATTGCCGTCCAGGCCCTTTGTCTTTGGGGTTGGTGGTGTCGTCAGTCATTACGCCACCTTCGCGGCTTGGGCGTCGCGCCATGCGACAAGCTGGTCGCCGTCAACAACGGTACAGCGAGCCGACAAGCGGATCATTTTCGGGAAGTCGTGACGCTCTTTTGCCCAGCGCCAGAATGTTGCAACACCGATGCCGAGATACTCAGCAGCTTGTTTAGGACGGTAGTTTTTAGCCATGTTTTGATTCCAGTTAGTCCCGCGTAGCACCTTGCTTGCAGGGTTAAATGGATTAAAAATTGGCACCCCGGAACAACCCGGTTTTGCGGTAATTCAGTCCTGTTTTTTCTCTTTTGAAATCGGCTTAGGGTTCACTATGCGGCTGATAGTGTCAGTACTCACGTCGAATTTACCGGCTAAATTCTTGATCATTCCGTACGGACTCACAGCGGCACCGTACTCACGGATAACCTGCTTTTTTTGTGAATCATCAAGTACTGTCCAGCCCTTGCGCCTAACGGACTGCGCTTCACCGTGCTTCACTCCTTCTTTTAATCTTCTCTGCATTTCCTCGGAAATCGCGGCGACCAATGCCGGATTTTGAAACTCAATTCTCTGTTGCGTGTACGACAGAAACCGCTCCACAAAATAGTCTTGCAAAAATAAGGCTTCCAACGGAATGGAGTTCTGAAATTTCTTGTTTATCTTGCTCATGCCGCCACCTTCGCCCGTATCTGCACCACGTCAGCACTGACAAGCACCGTGCCACAGTGAACGGCCCAATCGGACATAAGCGCCCGCCGTTTTTCGATCAGGTCGCCGCGCCTGTAGGCAGCTTCAGACTTGTCCTCGATTGTGTGAGCGAGCGCCATCTCTGCCACGTCACGCGGGTAACTGGTGTTCTCACTCACCCAGTCGCGGAACGTCGAGCGGAAACCGTGAACAGTGAGGTCGCCACGGCCCATGCGCCGCAGGCTTTGCAGGCACGCCATATTCGATAAGGCTGTACCGGCTTTGCGGCCACTGAAAACATATTCGCGGCCCTTTGATTCGGCCTTGACCGCAGTCAGCACGGCAATGACGGCATCAGTCAGCGGGACACGATGCTCTTTGAAACTTTTCATACGCTCTTTGGGGATAGTCCACAGAGCCGCGTCGAGGTCGATCTCTGACCACTTCGCGTTTAGGACTTCGCTGGTTCTGGTGGCGGTCAGGATGATGATCTCCATCGCCCGAGCGCCAGCCCCTTGCATGGCACGCAAAGCCACCATAAACGCGCCGATCTCTGACCACGGTAGAGCCGCATGGTGTCCAGCATCGGCCACCTTAGACGGGCTTGGCAATAGTCCAGCGTCGAGGTGTCCACGCCATGCTGCCGGGTTGTCGCCTGACCTGTAGCCTTGAGCTTTCGCCCAATCGAGAATCTTTTCAATGCGCCCGCGCAGCCTGACCGCCGTCTCTGTTTTTTCAAGCCATATCGGCGTCAAGATTCGCAGGACGTGAGCGGTATCGACCTTTGACACTGGCAGTGATCCAATGAACGGGCTTGCGTAGGTGGCAATGGTGTTGCGCCACTGGTCAGCGTGCTTTGCGTTGCGCCATGCCGGGCTATTGGCTGCAATGAAGGCGGTAGCAGCCTTGTCGAACGTGATGATGCTGGCCTCAGCCATACGCCGCGCCAGTAGGTCGCTGCGCTTTGTCTCAAGCGGGTTAATGCCGTCTGTGAGTAACTTACGCTGCGCTTTGGCCCTTGCCCTTGCCTCTGCCAGCGTGAAGGCGTTGAGCGAGCCTAAACCCATCTCGCAGGGCTTGCCTGCAAGGGTGTAACGCATGATCCAGCTTTTAGAGCCGGTCTTACTGACTTGCAGATAAAGCCCGCCGCCGTCGCAGTAGTAACCCGGCTTTTCCAGCTTCTTAACTTCTAGCGCATTTAGTCGATCTGCCTTGCGTGCCATTTGTTACCCCCGTTTATACCCACGTCAAAGTGTGAGATTGTACGGTTTTAAATGGGACAACGTGGGATTTAAGAGTATGGCTTAAATCATCATTTTCATTGGAGAAACAGGCCAAACGGCATCATGCGAGACAACACATCCTAAGGACACCGCTTCCGCCAATTCACCCAAACGCCACCCCTAGCCCCAGAGGTCCAGCGGTGGGTCCGTTACCACCGCGCGCAGGATGTCGGAGCGCGAAACAAAACCGGTGACCAGGCCCTGCTCATCAACTACCGGAAGACCCGGCAGACCGGTATCCAGCAGCACACGCGCCACGCGCCGGATATCAGTATCCGGTGCCACGCTCGGCACCGGCGTCGACATGACGTCCGAGACGCTTTGCGCCAGCAAGGCCCGCCACACCAGCGCACTGCTGTCTGGCGTTGGCAGGCGATCGAGGCGCAGCAAATCGGCACGCGACAGCAAACCTACCAAAGTTGCGGCACTGTTCACCACAGGGGCCTGACCAACGCCATACATGGCGAGAATTTGCCAGGCCTCCCGCACCGTCGAGGTGTCCGGTAGGGTAATCACCGTGCGGCTCATCAAGGCATCCACCTGCGACAGGGGATGGCGCGGTAGCTGAACCTTCTGGGTCTGGGCATAAGCGGCCAGCGCGCTGCGATGCGCCTCGTCACTGGGGACCGGTGACGCAGGTCCGGCAAAGACACTGGAGGACGGGTCTCGCCCATCACGCCCGACCGCCTGAATGGCGTTGCTGCGGGCGACGGAACTGACAGGCCCAATCTGGCGCAACTGCTCCAGAGAGCCACGAAACAACTGCCCTGACACGCCATACACAGAGAACATCTCTCACCCCTTCCGTTGTTCGGCCAGACTATAGCGCGACCATGCCAAAAATCTCTGAAAAGTTCAGCCGTGTGGCGGCAGAAACAGGGATTGCAGGTCATTCAGAAAATCATAGCCACGCACGCTGGGTTTGACACGGGCCAAGTCGCGCTCGATCAAGCCCTTGCGCTCGGCCTCCTCCAGCCCCTTTTGAATGGCCGTCATGGCCAAACCGGTGCGTTCAGAGAACTGCTGCAAGCTGAACCCGTCTTTCAAACGCAAGGCATTCAGCATGAATTCAAATGGCAAGTCAGCACGGCTGACTTCCTCGTCCTGCGCCAGGCAGTGACCGGCCAGGGCTTTTTCCATATAAAGACGGGGCTCGCGAAAACGCACCTGCCGCACCACCCGGTGGGCAAAACTGAGCTTGCTGTGCGCCCCCGCGCCCAGCCCCAGGTAGTCGCCAAACTGCCAGTAATTGAGGTTGTGCTGGCAGCGGTGGCCGTCGCGGGCATAGGCCGACACTTCATACCGGTACAGCCCGGCCTCCCCCGTCATGTCGGTGATGAGGTCCAGCATGTCGTAGGCCGTATCTTCCTCGGGAATCAGGGGCGGAAACTTGGCGAAATAGGTGTTGGGTTCGATGGTGAGGTGATAAATCGAGATATGCATTGGTGCCAGCGCCAGGGCTGTGGCCATGTCCTGTTTCAGGTCGGCCAGCGTCTGGCCCGGTAGCGCATACATGATGTCCAGATTGAAGGTATCAAAAGACTGCGCCGCTTCTTCCACTGCCGCCAGCGCTTGCGCGCGGTCATGCACCCGGCCCAAAGTCTTCAAAAAGTCATCGTTGAAGCTCTGCACCCCCACCGACAGGCGGGTGACGCCTGCGGACCGGAAGGCCCGGAAACGGTCTTTTTCGAACGTGCCCGGATTGGCTTCCAGCGTGATCTCGCAATTGGGCTCCAGCCGCAGGCGTGCCCGAATGCCGCCCAGCAGACGGTCGATGGCCTCGGGTGAAAACAGGCTGGGCGTGCCGCCGCCAATAAAAATGCTGTGCACCGCGCGGCCCCAGACCAGCGGCAGGGCCGCTTCCAGATCGGCCATCAGGGCATCCAGGTAGCGCTGCTCGGGCAGCTCGACCGCGCGCATTTCGTGTGAGTTGAAGTCGCAATACGGGCACTTTTTGAGGCACCAGGGCAGGTGCACATAGAGTGAGAGCGGCGGCAAGGCCGACAACTGCAGCGTGCCGGGTCGCATGTAGTGTTGCAGGTCACGAGGCGCCGAGGTCTCGGTTGCGATGGAAGCTGGAACAATGGGAATCATGGCCAATGCACCCCGCCTTAGAGCCAGCGCTCACGCATCAGTTCAACCATGGCCCGCGCCGCCCGCCCGCGATGGCTGTTGGCGTTTTTGACCGCCACCGGCAATTGGGCAAAGGTCTGGCCGAACTCGGGGATGTACATCACCGGGTCAAAGCCAAAGCCGTTGCTACCCAGCGGGGCACGAGCGATCTCGCCCACCACGCGGCCCACAGCAATCAGCGGCTCGGGGTCTTGCGCTGAGCGCACCGCCACCAGGGTGCTCACCAGTGCCGCACGCCGATTGTCAATGCCCTGCATTTGCGCCAGCAGGGCGCGCACGTTGTTGCCATCGCCCTTTTCATAGCCGAACTGCGTGGCGTAATACGCCGTATCGACTCCCGGCAAGCCGCCAAAGGCATCGACACACAGACCGGCATCATCGGCCAGTGCGGCCAGGCCACTCTGTTCTGCAGCATGCCGGGCCTTGGCCAGCGCGTTCTCGACAAAGGTGTGAAAGGGCTCGGCCGCCTCGGGGATGCCAAGATCGCCTTGCGTCATCAACTCCAGTCCCAGGGGCGCAAACATGGCGCGCAGCTCGACCAATTTTCCTTGGTTGTTGGACGCCAGAACAATTTTCATAAAATCAGGCTTTAGCCCCCGTCTGGTATGCGTAGATAGCTATTAATTTAATAGCGAATTTTTTTGCAGCGCGACCAGATCGCTGATGCCTTTTTCAGCCAGCGCCAGCAAGGCATTCATCTCCTGGCGTGAAAATGCCGCGCCCTCGGCCGTGCCCTGCACTTCCACGAAATGGCCGGACCCGGTCATCACCACGTTCATGTCGGTGTCACAGGCCGAGTCTTCGGTGTATTCCAAATCCAGCAAGGGCGTGCCCTGCACCATGCCGACCGAGATGGCCGCCACATGGTCGCGAATCGGCGATTCCAGAAGTTTGCCCTGTGCCAGCAGTTTGTTCACGGCGTCTTGCGCCGCCACAAAAGCACCGGTGATGGCCGCGGTGCGGGTACCGCCGTCAGCCTGCAGCACATCGCAGTCCAGGTGAATCGTGCGCTCACCCAGCTTGGTGAGGTCAAACACAGCCCGCATGGAACGGCCGATGAGACGTTGAATTTCCTGGGTGCGGCCGCTTTGCTTGCCACGCGCGGCCTCGCGGTCGCTACGGGTATGCGTGGCACGCGGCAGCATGCCGTATTCGGCCGTGACCCAACCCTCACCACTGCCTTTTTTATGGCCCGGCACTTTTTCTTCGACCGACGCCGTGCACAAAACTTTGGTGTCACCAAATTCGATCAAAACCGAACCTTCGGCATGGATGGTGTAAGCCCGTGTAATGCGCACAGGCCGCAACTGGTCTGCAGCGCGCGCGCCAACCCTTAAAAATTCACTCATGATGCAATCTAAAAAATAAGAAAAGGGCTGCCCGGCCGTATCAGCTCTTTTTCGCAGCCGAGCGGCGGATGGCCGCGTTGATTTCAGCGATGGAACGCTCAATGGCGGCGTCGTCCATATCCTCCAGTGCTGAGTCAAGCCAGCCGGCCTGAACGGTAGAGGCAAAAACACCGTCGCTGACGGTATCGGTTGAAATACTGCCCCGTGTTGACTCGAACCCGTCAGGGGTTTCCCACTCCAGCGCGATGCACGTCACGTTGTCACTGCTGTCACCCGCCTTGGAAAGCGCTTTTTCCACCAGATCAGGAACGGCTTCACTGACCGGTGTGTGGCTCAACTGGTAAGTAATATCCGCATCGTTCAGACTGCCCCAAAGGCCATCCGAGCACAGCATCAGCTTGTCGCCCAGCTGCAGCGCAACCGGCCCGGCAATGTCAAACACCGGCTTGGTCGGGGAACCCAGGCAAGTAAACAGGATATTGCGATTAATGTTCTCTGGCAATTTCAAACCCGCTGCGGCAACCTGGTGCTGCTCGAGAAAGGAATGATCCCGGGTGCGCGCCAGCAGTTCACCCTGGCGTACCAGATAGAGTCTGGAGTCACCACAATGCACCCAGGTAACGGACCCCGCCTGCACGACGGCCGCAACAATCGTGGTGCGGGGGGTGTCCAACATGCCTTTTTCAATGGAGTAGCGCAGAATTTGGCGGTGTGCCGCCATCACCGCAGACGCCAAAAACGCGGCAACGTCAGGCAATTCCGGTTTGGCTGTTTTTTGAAACATCGCCGCAATGGCCTGCAAGGCCAACTGGGCTGCCACTTCTCCCTGCGGGTGCCCACCCATGCCGTCCGCGAGAAGGAAAATACCTGATCCGCGGGTGTAGCAATACCCCATGCGATCTTCGTTTTTTCCCCGCCCGCCTTTGCGGCTTACCTGAAAAACAGAGAACTTCATTTGATTTTCCCACCTGCGCCCGTGGCTTTTTGGACGTTCTTTTTGGTGTCCGACACCATGGTGTCGAACTGAAGACGGACTTTTTCACTGACACTGAGCTTGGTATAGCGACGCGTTCCTTCCCGGCTCAACTCTTTTTGCAGAGCGAACACCGACTGTGGCCTTGAGAGCGGATCAAGCGACATGCACCACTCCACCACCTCAATCAGATTGTCTGAGTAAACGCCGCGCAAGCGTGCCAGTGCGATGGCAATACGGTCTTTCTGAAGACGTTGCGGCGCATCATTCGGCGGATAGCCCTGCATACAAGCGTAAATACAAGCGCCGATGGCGTAAATATCAGTCCAAGGCCCCATGGAGGCGTCGCGCCGGTACATTTCTGGTGCGGCAAAGCCCGGGGTATACATCGGACGGATGAAGTTACCTTCTTTACTCAAAACTTCACGCGCAGCGCCAAAGTCGATCAGTACCGCTTTGTTGTCATCCGTAATAAAAATATTGGCAGGCTTGATGTCCAAGTGGAGCATCTTGTGCTGGTGAACGATTCGCAAACCACGCAGGATTTCGTCGAACAGGGACCGGATCGTGGATTCCCGGAACACTTTGGCCTGTTTAATATCCCGCGCCGTGATGATGAAATCCTGCAGGGACGCACCCTCCAGAAAATTCATCACCATGTAAACGGTTTCATTTTCCCGGAAGAAATTCATCACACTCACCACCGAAGGGTGCGAAATCTGGGCCAGGGAGCGACCTTCTTCAAAGAAGCTCTTCAGGCCAAGCCGGTACAAGGACAGTTTTTCTGGCTGAACCTGGGGCAGTAACTCGCCCGGCCCACGCGTTGCCAGCGATGACGGCAGGTACTCCTTGATCGCAACCTGCTGACCCTCTGCATCGACAGCCAGATACACCACGCCAAAGCCGCCCGCAGCTACTTTGCGGACAACGCGGTAACCACCTATCTTGGTGTCGGGGGGTAACGGTGCGGGTTTGACCTTTGACATAATTTTCGAGTGAGCTCCCATCCGGACTGCCTGAACCGGGTTATTCTCAGGCACATTCCATTGATCAAAGAGTCGCAATGCCAGTTTACAGCATGACTGGCTATGCCAGTGCCCAGCACAGCACAGCCAATTCCACTTCCGAACCCGAGTCCAGAGGTTCCCCTCCCAGCCATCTCGGGCTTGAAATCCGGTCTGTCAACAGCCGCTTTCTGGACCTGTCGTTTCGCTTGCCCGAAGAGCTCAGGCAATACGAGCCCGCACTGCGGGAACTTGTTATCGGCCGACTCAAACGCGGCAAGGTCGAAGTTCGCGTCGCCATTGAAACAAGTACCCAGAACAGCGTGGTGGACCCGACGCCCCGACTGCTGCAGCGGCTCAATGCCGTGCAGGACAGTGTCAAAGTCTGGCTGCCAGATGCCAGACCCTTGAGCGTGGCGGACGTCATCCGCCTGTCAAGCAACGAACAGACATCAACCCGTGACTGGCGCGAAGATATTCTTGCGCTCGCCGAGAAAACCCTGAAAGAACTGCTTTCAGCGCGCCAGCGCGAGGGCGACCGGCTGGCCACCATGCTGCTTGAACGAATCAGCCAGCTCCGTGCATTGGCCGGGCAAGCCGTGCCCTTGGTACCGCAACTGGTAGCGCAGCAACGCCAGCGCTTCATGGAGCGCTGGCGGGAAGCCATGGCCTTGACCGAAGGCGCCGTTTTACCGGAGGCAGCACAGGATCGGGCCCTGACAGAAGCTACTGCGTTTGCCATTCGCATTGACGTCGCTGAAGAAATCACCCGTCTCAACTCCCACCTGGATGAGCTGGAGCGGCTGATCAAAAAAGGGGGCGAAATTGGAAAGCGACTCGATTTTCTGATTCAGGAACTGCACCGGGAAGCCAACACCATGGGCTCAAAATCAGCAGCACTGGAATTGACCCATATTTCGGTGGACATGAAGGTACTGATCGAGCAAATGCGCGAACAGGTGCAGAACATAGAATAGGGCGACCCTGTCAATCGCCGTCAAAAGCCACATCTCTCATGGACTATCCCGGAAATTTATTTGTCGTTGCCGCCCCGAGTGGCGCTGGCAAATCCAGCCTGGTCAAGGCCCTGCTTGAACTTGACTCACACGTTCAACCCTCGGTCTCGCACACGACGCGTGCGCCCAGAGGGCAGGAAAAACATGGGCGCGAGTATTTTTTCGTATCCGAGTCAGAATTCGATGCCATGGTTCAAGCCGGTGCCTTTGTGGAATGGGCCTATGTACACAACCACCGGTACGGGACCTCCAAAAAAGCGATTGAAGAGCGAATGGCCCAAGGCGCCGATGTCATTCTTGAAATCGATTTCCAGGGGGCCATCCAGATCAAGAAAGTTTTTGCCAATGCCATCAGCATCTTCATCTTGCCGCCCAGCTGGGAAGAGTTGCGCTCCCGCTTGGAGCGCCGCGGTGAAGATGCACCCGAAGTCATCGAATTGCGGCTCAAAAACGCGGCGATTGAGGTCGCGCAGGTCCAGCAATTCGACTTCGTTATAATCAACGAGTTGTTTGATCGGGCGCTTTTTGACCTCAAGGCGATCGTTCACTCTCAGCGGCTCAAGTTCTCGGCGCAACGTCGCGCCAGAACTGACACATTCAAAGCACTGAACATCCCCTAGTGCATTTCCCTGGTCTTTCGGAGAATTTCATGGCCCGTATTACCGTCGAAGACTGCCTTGTGCAGATCCCCAATCGCTTCCAGTTGGTATTGGCCGCAACTTACCGTGCGCGCATGTTGAGCCAAGGCCACGCGCCCAAGGTTGACTGCAAAAACAAGCCTGCCGTCACAGCCCTGCGCGAGATTGCAGCAGGCAAAGTTGGTCTGGAAATGCTGAAAAAAGTGCCACTTTAACGGCTTTTCAAAGCTGCCAAAAGCACCGTTCGCGGTGCTTTTTTATTGGTGTGCAGCAAACCGCCGGCTGCACGCTATATTTAGGGGGTGAGTACAGACCTCAAATCATCCTCAAGCAAGACCGCCGCCTCTGGTGCAAATGGTCACGCACCAGCGGCCAGTCCAGCCGCAGCCAACGCGGCGGCAGCCAGTTTCGCCAGCTTGACGGCCAAACTCGACTACTTGTCACCCCCTGATCTGGAGCAGGTACGTCTGGCCTACCGGTTTGCCGATCAGGCCCATCTTGGACAACTTCGCAACAGCGGCGAGCCCTACATCACCCACCCCATTGCCGTTGCAGCCCAATGTGCAGAGTGGAAACTTGATGCCCAAGCCCTCATGGCAGCACTTCTTCATGATGCCATGGAAGACTGCAGCGTCACAAAAATCGAGTTGATTGAACGCTTTGGCTCCCCTGTGGCCGAGCTCGTGGACGGCCTCACCAAACTCGACAAACTGCATTTCAATACCCGGGAAGAAAACCAGGCAGAGTCATTTCGAAAGATGCTGTTGGCCATGGCACGGGACGTGCGCGTCATCCTGATCAAATTGGCTGATCGTACCCACAACATGCGCACGCTATCAGACGCACCGCGCGAAAAATGGTCACGCATCGCCTCCGAAACTCTGGACATCTACGCTCCGATCGCGCACCGCTTGGGCTTGAACCAGACCTACCGTGAACTCCAGAACCTTGCTTTTTGTCATTTGCGGCCCTGGCGCTTCGCCATTTTGTCCAAGGCAGTGGCGAAAGCGCGCAGTCGCCGAAGGGACCTGATTCAAAAAGTGCAACGTGAGGTTGAGACCGCCTTCGCCACTAGTGGCATGAAAGTAAGGATCGCGGGACGGGAAAAAACCCTGTATTCGATTTATCAGAAGATGGATGAAAAACACCTGAGCTTTGCTCAAGTGACTGACATCTATGGCTTCAGGGTTCTGGTACCCAGCGTGATTGATTGCTACACGGCACTTGGCACATTGCACCAGCTCTACAAACCGGTACCGGGAAAGTTCAAGGACCACATTGCCATTGGCAAGATCAATGGCTATCAGTCGCTTCACACCACGCTGGTCGGCCCCTCCGGCGTCAATGTAGAGTTCCAGGTGCGTACCGAAGCCATGCACATCGTTGCCGAATCCGGCATAGCCGCACACTGGCTGTACAAAGTCAATAATCCGCAAGAAATCACCAACGGCGACCGGCTGAGTTCCAAATGGCTGCAATCACTTTTGGAAATCCAGGACGAAACGCGGGATGCCGCTGAATTCTGGGACCACGTCAAGGTTGATCTATTCCCTGATGCCGTGTATGTGCTTACACCAAAAAGCCAAATCATGGCACTGCCAAGAGGGGCGACGGTGGTGGACTTTGCTTACGCAATTCATAGCAACATCGGGGACCGGACCCTGGCGGCAAAGATCAATGGCGAACAAGTGCCATTGCGTACAGAACTCAAAAATGGCGATGTCATTGAAATTGTTACAGCGCCGGTATCTACACCCAACCCGGCCTGGCTGGGTTTTGTACGGACGGCGCGCGCGCGTTCAAAAATTCGCCAGCACCTCAAAACGCTGGCACAGTCAGATTCGGAAAGCCTGGGCGAAAAGATGCTGACACAGGCACTGCGAGCCGAAGGCATTGAAAAATTGCCGGACGACACGGGCAAAAATCAGTTGATTTGGGAGAAGCTGCTGCGTTTTAGCGGCAACAAAAACAGATCCGAACTCTTAACGGATATTGGCTTGGGCAAACGAATTGCCAGTATCGTCGCCAAGCGCTTGCTGACTCTGCTGACGGACAGCGGCGAGAAGCAAGATGCCTTGCTGATCACCCGTGAACGCTACACTTCGAACGACACGGTGGCGCAAGGCAGCATCGTACTGGACGGAAGCGAAAACGCATCAGTCCGATTTGCGCCATGCTGCAGACCTGTTCCGGGTGACGGCATTGTGGGTTACCTGGGACGCGGCGAAGGTTTGATCGTGCACGCAGACGACTGCGCCGTTGCCGTGCGGCTCAAACACAAGGACAGTGAGCGCTTTATCGGCGTGGAGTGGTCTGATGAACCCATTCGCACTTTTGAAACCGAGGTATTGGTGACAGTCACCAATGGCAAGGGCGTATTGGCCCGCGTGGCGGCTGCGTTGGCGACCGCCGAGGCTGACATCACGCACATTGACATGGAAGATGAAGCCGCGCAGGACGCCACTGATTTACGTTTTATCATTGCAGTGCGCGACCGCAACCAGCTGGAGGCTGCACTGCGCAATCTGAGAAGAACGCCGTCTGTGCTCAAGGCGCAGCGGGCCAAGATCAGTTAAGGACTGGCACGGGGTATTGAACGCTGAGGACCTCTATCTCAACCATACCGGCCGGCGTCACCAGCTGCAGCACGTCCCCGGTCCGGGCTTTCAGCAGGGTTCTGGCAATGGGCGACACCCAACTGACCTGCGCCTGTGAACTATCCGCCTCATCAATTCCCATAATTGTGACCGTTCTCTCAACGCCAGCGTCGTCAATATAAGTCACGCTCGCACCAAAGAATATCTGGTCACTCCCGTGGTGAACCGCGGGATCTGATATCTCCATGATTTCAAGACGTTTTGTCAAAAACCGGATCCGTCGGTCAATCTCGCGCAAGCGTTTTTTACCGTAGATGTAGTCACCATTTTCAGATCGGTCGCCGTTGCTGGCAGCCCAATGAACAATCTCAACTACTTTTGGGCGCTCGATATCAATCAAGTCCAGCAGTTCGCTACGAATACGGGCATGGCCTTGAGGCGTGATGTAATTTTTCCCGCCAGACGGGACCAAAGGCAATTGCGGATCATCATCGTCCGCGTCATCGGTTTCTTTGGTGAATGCCTTGTTCATGACGATTTATCTGAATAGCTCCCGGGCATGCATTCTCAAAAATGCAAAAGAAAAAGGTCTGCAACTTCTCAGTTGCAGACCTTTACTTTTTGGTGCGGCTGGCAGGAATTGAACCCACGACCCCTTGGTTCGTAGCCAAGTACTCTATCCAACTGAGCTACAGCCGCTAAGCTTCGTATTATATCATCATAAAACTGGTGGGCCGTGTAGGACTTGAACCTACGACCAAAGGATTATGAGTCCTCTGCTCTAACCAACTGAGCTAACGGCCCGACCGAAGCATGGATTGTAAGGGCCTACTTGTGGTGGCTCAGGGCGTTGCTGACCAATTTTGAGGTAATGTCCACAATCTGGATCATGCGGTCATAGGCCATGCGCGTCGGGCCGATGACACCCAAGGTGCCAACCACTTGGCCATCCACCTCATACGGCGCGCTGACGATGGACAAATCGTCGAACGGCACGACCTGGCTTTCACCACCAATAAAAATGCGCACGCCCTCCGCCTGCCCTGCAATATCCAGCAAGCGCATAAGTTGCGCTTTTTGCTCGAACAAGTCAAAAGCACGCCGCAGGTGACCCATGTCATTGGAAAAATCGGAAACAGCCAGCAAATTACGTTCGCCGGAAATGACCACTTCGTCCTGCGTCTCCGAAATAGCCTCAGAACTCACGACCACAGCCGCCTGCATCAGACTGGCAATTTCCGAGCGGAGCGATTCAACCTCGTTTTTCAGTCGTTCGCGAACCTGCTCGATTGCCAGTCCCACGTAATTGCTGTTCAGGTAGTTGGCCGCCTCAACCAGCTGGGTTTGCGAATAATCCACCTCGGTAAAAATCACGCGGTTTTGCACGTCGCCTTCAGGCGAAACAATGATGACCAGCAAACGCCGCTCCGACAGTCGCAAAAACTCGATGTGACGAAAAACGGAAGAGCGGCGCGGCGCAATGACCACGCCAACAAACTGGGACAGGCTGGAAAGCAGGTTGGCCGCGTTGGAAATCACTTTTTGCGGCTGGTCCGGCGCCAGACTGTGCGCGGCAAACTGCCCTTGCCGCACCGTCAGCATGGTGTCGACGAACAGGCGGTAGCCGCGCGCCGTCGGGATGCGCCCGGCCGAAGTGTGCGGACTGGCAATCAGTCCCAGTTCTTCCAGATCGGACATGACATTGCGGATGGTGGCGGGCGACAAGTCCAGTCCCGAGGCTTTTGAGAGCGTGCGCGAGCCCACCGGCTGCCCATCGGCGATGTAGCGCTCAACCAGCGCTTTCAATAACAACTTGGCACGGTCATCCAGCATCAGGGCATTTTAGTGATGTAATTTGAGAATGAAATCTAAATTCCGGCATGTTGCCCTGATTGGCAAATACCAGACGGTGGCATCGGGCGCTTCGAGTGCGTTATCACGCAGTGCGCTGGAGGATATTGCCCATTTTTTGCATGCCCAGGGTTGTGAGGTTGTTTTTGAGCATGACACGGCGCACAACATGGGAATTTCCGGTTATCCGGTATTGAATGTCCCCGCCATTGGGGCGCAATGTGATCTGGGGCTGGTGGTGGGCGGCGACGGCACAATGCTGGGCATCGGCCGCCAGTTGGCCCATTTTGGCGTGCCGCTGATCGGTATTAATCAAGGGCGATTGGGGTTTATCACCGACATCCCGTTTGACAATTACGCGTCCACGCTGGCACCGATGCTGCGAGGCGAGTTTGAAGAAGACCATCGTAGCCTGATACATGCCAGGGTGATGCGCGATGGGCACTGTGTATTTGACGCGCTGGCCATGAACGATGTGGTGGTGAACCGTGGCGCCACCTCGGGCATGGTGGAGTTACGAGTTGAGGTGGACGGTCATTTTGTGGCGAACCAGCGAGCCGATGGCTTGATCATTGCTACGCCTACCGGCTCTACCGCTTATTCGCTGTCAGCCGGGGGGCCTCTGTTGCACCCGTCCATTCCGGGCTGGGTGCTGGTGCCGATCGCACCACATACATTGTCAAATAGGCCGATAGTCCTTGCCAATGCTGCGGAGATTGCTATCGAAATAGTAGCAGGACGAGATGCCAGCGCCAGCTTCGACATGCAATCGCTGGCGTCGCTGCTGCACGGTGACCGCATCGTGGTGACGCGCTCGAAACATCACGTCCGGTTTTTGCATCCAAAAGGTTGGTCCTACTTTGACACCCTGCGCCAAAAATTGCACTGGAATGAAGGAGTGGCCTGACCGTGAGTTTAAAACGTATTGTCTTGCGCGATTTCGTCATCGTCAGCGAGCTCGATCTGGAGCTGGCTAGCGGATTCACTGTCCTCACGGGCGAGACGGGGGCCGGAAAATCGATCCTGATTGATGCGCTGCAGCTGGTCACCGGGGGCCGGGCTGATGTCGGGGTGATTCGCGAAGGTAGCAATCGCACCGATGTCAGTGCCGAGTTCGACGCCACGGCGGCGTTGACGGTCTGGCTTGAAACTGCCGGATTTGACACCGGCGACAGCCTTCTATTACGACGCACAGTAGACACGCAGGGCAAAAGCCGCGCCTGGATCAACGGTAGCCCGGCCACGGCCACCCAGTTGCGCGAGATCGGCGAGCAACTGCTTGATATTCATGGGCAACACGCCTGGCAAAGTTTGACCCGCCCGGATGCGGTCAAGGGCCTGCTGGATGCCTACGCCCGAGTCTCATCCGCTGCACTGGCAACACTGTGGCAACGGTGGCGGCAAGCTCAAAACGACTTGAGCCAAGCCCATGCCGCACAAGAGTCACTGCAACGTGAGCGTGAACGCCTGGCATGGCAAATTGGTGAAGTTGAAAAGCTGGCGCCGCTGTCCGACGAATGGGACGCGCTCAACACGGAACATGGCCGCCTGTCCAATGCGCAGGCCCTTCTGGATGCCGCGCAAGGCGCTGTGCAGACCCTGGATGACGATGACGGCAGTGCGCTGGTCGCACTTCATGGCGCCTGCCAGTTGCTACAACAACAGGAGCACCTAGAGCCCTATTTCAGGGGGCTGAACGAGGTTTTAGCCTCCAGTCTGGCGCAGGTGGAAGACACCGTTCATTCTCTGCGTGCCTACTTGCGCAAGACCGAGCTTGATCCACAGCGCCTGAGCGAACTCGATGAGCGCATGACCTTGTGGCTGTCACTGGCCCGACGCTACAAACGCCCCCCGGCGGAGTTGCCCAGTTTGCTGGCGGCTTGGAAACAGGAACTGGAAAAACTCGATGCTGCTGCCGATTTAGCGGGGCTGGAAGCCGCCCAGACCGCCGCGCTCGAAGCCTACATGCTTGAAGCCAAGCTGCTCTCGAAGGCCCGTGCCAAAACCGCCCCCCAACTGGGCAAAGCCATCACGCAAGCGATGCAGGGTCTGGGCATGCAAGGTGGCCAATTTGAGGTGAAGCTGCAAAAGTCAGCGCAACCCATGCAAAGCGGCCTGGAAGATGTCAGCTTTCTGGTAGCCGGGCATGCAGGCAGCACACCCCGGCCCGTCAACAAGGTGGCATCAGGTGGCGAGCTGTCCCGCATGGCACTGGCCATCGCGGTCACCACCAGCCAGCTCGGCACCGCGCAGACGCTTATTTTTGACGAGGTCGACTCCGGCGTAGGCGGCGCTGTGGCCGAGACTGTGGGTCGGCTCATGAAGCAATTAGGGGTTGATCGTCAGGTACTCGCCGTGACCCACCTGCCACAAGTAGCCGCCTGTGCTGACCACCATTTGGTGGTGGCCAAACAATTACAGGGCAATTCGACGATGAGCTCAGTGGCCGCTGTGCAGGGCCAACAACGAGAGGCAGAAGTGGCACGCATGCTGGGTGGCGAGCGCCTCTCAAACACGACGCTGGCCCACGCCAGGGAAATGCTGCAAACGCGGGAGTAATTCAATGAAAACCGAATCCATCGATTTGCAGATCGTTCTCATCACAGGCATGTCGGGCTCAGGCAAGTCGGTGGCGCTGCACGCACTGGAGGACGTCGGCTTTTTCTGCGTCGACAACCTGCCCCCCGAACTGCTGGTGCCCTTTGTGGCCCTGGAGAAAGAACATCAAGCCACGCGGGTGGCCATTGCGATGGATGTTCGCACCGCGACCTCACTCCCCTTGCTGCCAGAGCAGCTCTCAGTCCTGAAAAAACAGGGGATCATGGTCAAGTCCCTGTTTCTGGACGCCACGACCGGAACGCTGGTACGACGCTATTCCGAGACCCGGCGCAAGCACCCGCTGTCGCAATCCGCCTCCGACCATTCGGCGCAAGACCAGCGACGGGCATTGATGGATGCCATTGAACTGGAACGCGAGCTTCTGGCTGATTTGCGGGAAAACGCCCATGTCATCGACACCAGCATCATTCGGCCCTCGCAGTTGCAGGGCTACGTCAAGTCATTGATTTCCACAGCCAGCGAACAGCTGACGCTGGTGTTCGAGTCGTTTGCCTTCAAGCGCGGTGTTCCAGCCGATGCCGACTATGTGTTCGATGTGCGCATGCTGCCGAACCCGCACTACGAGCCTGAGCTGCGCCATTTGACGGGTCAGGACGCGCCGGTAGCGGCCTTCCTGCAGGAGCAGGCAGACGTCGCTCAAATGCTTGAACACATCCAGAAGTTTCTGAACCACTGGCTTGACGCGCTGGCACGCGATCACCGAAGCTACGTCACGGTGGCGATTGGCTGTACCGGCGGACAACACCGCTCGGTCTACCTGGTGGAACAACTGGTGAAGTTTTTCGGGGACAAGTGGGTCACGCTGAAGCGGCACCGGGAACTGGAAGCCCTCTGATCTGGGCCAGCAACTTCCTGACCGGTGCCGGCAAGCCCAAGCGGGGCCACTCATCCGCGGCCATCCACGCCCCTTCTGACGGCGCCATGGCAGAAATCGGCATTTGCACCTGAACCGGGTGCAAATACAAGTCTTTATGGGTCAATACGTGGGTAAAAGCGGGCGCATCCTGCAGCGCCGAGTGGTAGCGGGCGGGAACAGCGGCTTCCAGCGCCTCGCGATTGTCGAACAAAGGAAAGCAGTAGAGCCCCGCCCAGACGCCTGGGGTCGGCCGTTTGCTCAGCCACACGGAAGCATCTCCGGCCTGCGCCCACAGTAACCAGATCGACTGTGAACTGCGCTTGAGTTTGCGCGTCTTCACGGGGTATCCCTCGGGCTGACCGAGCCTCCGTGCCACACAGGACTGAGCGAGCGGGCAGACCCCGCAAACAGGCTTTTTGGCAGTGCAAACGGTGGCACCCAAGTCCATCACCCCCTGCGTATAGCGTGGCATGTCATCGTGCAGATCACGCACGGGCAGCAATTGCGAAGCCTCGTCCCAAAGCCGTCGCTCGTTGGCCGCGCTGGCCAGGTCAGCATCAAAGCCCAGCACGCGGGTCAGCACCCGCTTGACATTGCCATCCAGAATGGCAACCCGCTCACCAAAACACAGGGATGCAATGGCAGCCGCCGTGGAACGACCGATGCCCGGCAATGTTTGAAGTAGTTGAGCTGACTTCGGAAAAACGCCGCTGTGCAAACCCATCACCGCGACGGCGCATAAATGAAGGTTGCGGGCGCGGCTGTAGTAACCCAGACCGCTCCACAAACCTAGCACGTCATCAAGCGGTGCTGCGGCCAAGGAACGTACATTTGGGAAGCGAGCCATAAAGCGCGGGAAATAATCCAGGACCGTCGCCACCTGCGTCTGCTGCAACATGACTTCGGACAGCCAGACCCGGTAGGGATCGCGCGTGTTCTGCCACGGCAAATCGTTGCGTCCATGGGTTTTCTGCCAGTTCACCACCTGGGTGGCCAAGTCCATCACCACGATTTATCAAACCCGTTCAGATGCGTGGGCCGCGTCGAGATGAACCCGGTCCGTCGCGGTCACCAGATAGTCAGTCAATTCTGACAACTTGGTCTCCAGCTGCTGCAAGGCGTCGCCCCGGGCCTGGATTTCACCAATTCGGTCATCAAGTCCACCGGACGCCTGTTGTATGCGGTCAATGGCCTCCAGGCGTCGGCCGAAGTTGCGGCGGCGCTCGCGCAACTGAACGTCCAGTTGAGCCGCGGCTGATTTACTCCACAGTTCAATGTCACCCAGTGCCGTTTCATGGATGACGCGAAGACGGGAGGAAAGTGCGCGCACCAGTCGATCCGCAAACTCGGGCTGCGCCAGCCTGAAGGCGTTGCCAAGGCCCAGATACTGCAGATGACTGCGCTCCACCAGATCAAGATCGTGCAGATACCCGGCCAGAGAGGGCTCGGTCGGGGCCTGCAATGAAAAACCGTGCTCGGCATTCAATTGCCGGAAAGTTGCCGCCAGCATGGATTGGATTTCTTCGCTGATGGATTGAACCTTGCGCAGATTCGCGCGCAGCTGGTCAAAGGTTTCGCCATAGGCTCGTCTGACGCCGAGCTTGAGGCCTTTTTGACGCAAGACCGCCGTGAGTTGCGCCATTTCCTTTTTGAGCGCTGTCGGACCCAGAATACTGAACACTTCACGCAGCAGCTTCAGGTGAACCGAGCGCACCGCATGGATTTTCGCCCCACCCAGATCAAACTCGGCTTGCTCTTGCGAAATCCGGGAGCGCATGCTCTTGATCACGGGTGAATTTTTGCCCTGAAGACCCTTGAGCTCCATCATCTGTTCCGTCAGATCACATCGGCGAATATTGATGACACGGCCAGTCTCGGTGCGCAAATCTGAAATGCCTTTGACCATTGCCGCGCCCAGCATTTTCTGCCGCTGGCCCATGATGCCCTGGCTAAGGGCCTCTTCAAGCGCCGGCAAGCAACTGAGTTCCAGCAAAGCTAAATCATTCGTCACCTTGGCAACCAAGCCCTTTTGCGCCGACACCGGAATAACCTGTTGCACGGGGATACCCAGAATCTCGGCCGTGGACGCCCGCTGGCGCTCAATCTGTGCCTGTACCTGAGCGGGGGAACTCAAGGCATCCCACAAGCTATCAATCTTGTTGAGAACCACCAGCCTGGTGCTCGTATCGTCCGAATCATTGACCAGATGCTCGCGCCAGATGGAGAGGTCCGATTTGGTCACTCCCGTGTCGGCCCCCAGAAGAAAAACGACGGCATGCGCCTGTGGAATCAAGCTGACAGTGAGTTCAGGCTCGGCACCGATGGCGTTAAGCCCCGGCGTGTCCAGAATCACCAATCCCTGCTTCAACAGCGGATGCGCAATATTGATCAGCGCATGACGCCACCTGGGTACTTCCACCAAGCCCTGGGCATCAACCATCGGGTTGTCTTCAGGCGCTTCAAGCTGCCAGAAACCAAGCGCTCGTGCCTCGTCCTGCGTCACGCGACGGATTTCAGCCACCTTTTCAAGCGCCGCCGACAACTGCTTGGGATCATTCACATCCAGATCAATGCGTGTCCATTTCTCAGGCACCATGCGCCATTCCATCAGCGCCTGGGGCTGCAGGCGTGTTTCAATGGGCAAGAGGCGCAGGCAAGGAGGAACGTCTGCGTCATAGCCCATCTCGGTCGGGCACATCGTCGTTCGCCCGGCACTTGCGGGCATGATGCGCCGACCATACCCGGCAAAGAAAATGGCGTTGATCAACTCCGATTTTCCGCGGGAAAACTCCGCCACAAATGCCACCATGACTTTGTCGGTGCGCACCTGGGCTTCCAGACGCCGCAAACGCTCTTCCACGGCGGCGTCCAGCAGTTCGTGATCTTTCATCCACTCGGCCAGCAACTTCAGTCGAAGGGCAAACTCACGCCGCCACGTACCATATTGATCAAACTGTTCGTTGAATGAAGTACCCAAATATCCTCCGCGCAATCTTTCAATATAGCACCGCGCTACGCCGCGGCTCTCAAGCTTTCTGACAATTGGGACAGTAAAAAGTCGAACGCTGACCTTGTCGCAAGGACTTGATGGGTGTCCCACACACTCGACAGGCCTGCCCTTCCCGCCCGTAAACCATGGCATCAAGCTGAAAATGACCACTTTCACCGTTGGCGTTGGAAAAGTCCCGCAGGGTGCTGCCGCCCTTTGCCACGGCGCGCGCCAGCACGTCCCGGATGGCCGCGTGAAGTTTGGCGTTGCGCGGTCGGCTCAATCGCGCAGCGCTCAGGGTCGGCCTGATGCCGGCCATAAACAGCGCCTCCGAGGCGTAAATATTGCCTACTCCCACCACTACGTCACCCGCCAGCAACACTTGCTTGATCGCCGCTTTGCGACGCTTCAATCCGGCATGAAATTGATTGACATCAAAATCATTTGATAAGGGCTCCATGCCAAGTTTTCCCAACAGCTTGCGGGCCACGGGAGCGTCTTCACTTTCTGCGTAGACGACCGCCCCAAATCGGCGCGGGTCATTGAGTTTGAGCGTGCCGTGGGTGGTCACCATCTCAAAATGATCATGGGGGCCAGCGGGTGGCAAGTGCCGTGCAAAACTCAAGCTCCCCGACATGCCCAAATGCACCAGCAGCAAGCCCTGATCAAGATCAATCAGCAAATATTTGCCGCGTCTGCGCACTGCCAGCACCGTTCGCCCGGCCAATTGGGCCGAAGCACAGCCCAAAGGCCAGCGCAAGGCTTTACCCAAGCACACTGACAGCACTTTCGCACCGGCAATTGCGTCGGCAAAACTCAAGCGCGTGACTTCAACTTCAGGTAATTCAGGCATGGGGGGGGGAAATGCGGCAGACATGGATTATTATGGCCCGATGTTGCGTTTTAACCGTTTTTCACTCTTAGTCTTGTTTGTTTGTGCGCTGACCGCGAACGCACAAACGCCTGACAGCAAACCGACCGAACCCACCAGTTCGGAACTGGACAGTGAGCTTTTTTATCAGCTCTTGCTGGGGGAGCTCAATGCCCGAGAAGGGGAACCAGGCGCCGGTTACTCGCTGATTCTTGATGCGGCGCGGAAAACGAATGACGCCCGGCTGTTCCAGCGGGCCGTCGATATTGCGCTACAGGCACGCTCAGGGGAATCTGCGCTGCTGGCAGCCCGTGCCTGGAAACAAGCCCTGCCAGCGTCAAAAGAAGCCAACCGATACGTCCTGCAGATATTGATTGGCCTGAACCGGATTGGCGACACACTGGAGCCCCTCAAACGCGAGATAGCAATAACCGATCCAAAAGACCGCATTGCTGCGATCTTGTCCATTCCGCGCTACTTTGCACGCGCTACCGACAAAAAGCTTGCGGCCACCACTGTAGAACAGGCGCTGGCTGGCTACCTGACGGTGCCAGGGGTCGGCGTTTCTGCCTGGATCGTCATCGGGCGCATGCGTTTTGAGGCTGACGACATCAACGGGGCCGTGGATGCTGCCCACAAGGCGCAGGCAATGGACGCTAAATCAGACGGCCCGGTCCTGCTCGCCTTGTCCATGATGAGCCCCAAGACGCCACAAGCCGAGGTCTTTGTAAAAAAGTACCTCGAAGAAGGCCAAGCACTGCCCGAAGTGCGGATGGAGTACGTTCGCGCCTTGCTGGACGCGCAGCGCTACGCTGAAGCGGCCACCCAACTGCAGGTCACCACCTCTGAGAAACCGGACTATGCCGATGCGTGGCTGATACGGGGCGTACTTGAATTGCAGGACGGCAAGCCAGCTGTCGCCGAGCGCTCCCTTAAGCGCTATGTGGAACTGGCGCTGGCCAAGCGCACTGGCGTACCTCACACGGAAACAAGCCGTGGTCTGGTGCAAGCTTACCTCTCACTGGCCCAAATCGCCGAACAAAGAAAAGACTTCACGCACGCGGATGCATGGCTCAAGCGCATTGACAGCGCTGACGACCTGCTCAACGCCCAACTGCGACGGGCCGCCATTCTTGCCCGCCAAGGCAAGCTCGAAGAAGCACGTCTATTGATCCGCAGCCAGCCCGAGAAGTCCCCGGCAGACGCCCGACTGAAGGTCGCCGCAGAAGTCCAGTTGCTGCGTGACAGCAAACAATACAAAGGCGCTTACGACCTTCTCACGGAGGCTGTATCGCGCAACCCCAACGATTTTGATCTGGTTTACGACATGGCCATGGTGGCCGAAAAACTGGGCAATCTGGAAGAAATGGAGCGCCTACTGCGCAGCGTGATCGCGAGCAATCCCGAGTATTTACATGCTTACAACGCGCTGGGCTACTCACTGGCGGAACGCAACACCCGCTTATCCGAGGCCAAACAGCTCATTTTGAAGGCGCTGGAATATGCCCCCGATGACCCGTTCATTACCGACAGCCTGGGCTGGGTTGAATTTCGCAGCGGCAATCTGGCAGAGGCCCTGCGCATTCTTCAAGGCGCATTCAAAGCCAAGCCGGATGCAGAAATTGCCGCCCATCTGGGTGAGGTCTTATGGACCATGGGACGGCGTGATCTGGCCGTGAGCACCTGGAAAGAGGGCGCGCAAATCAATAGCGAGAATGAGACCTTGCTCGAAACACTCAAACGCCTGCGTGTGAAGTTGTGAGGCAGCGGGTGAAAGCCGTTTGCGCGGCAATTCTGTTTGCCGCTATTTTTATAGCGGGTTGCGCAGCACCGACGAGGGTTGGGATCTCAAATCAGTCTGAAGTTTCGCTCTGGCGCGGGCGACTGGCAGTTCGGGTCGAGTCCAGCCCGCCACAATCTCAGCCCCAAGCCTTTTCCGCCGAATTTGAGCTAACCGGGAACTCCCAGGCTGGAGAATTGACTCTGTACACACCGCTGGGCAGCACGGCCGCCGCCCTTTCCTGGTCTGCCCAAACCGCCGTGATGCATTCCAATGGCGAGGTCCGCTATTTCGAGTCACTCGACGCCTTGATCAAGCAGGCGGTCGGCACCGAGATACCCGTGGTGGCACTCTTCGCATGGCTGGCGGGTAACAACATGGTCGTCGCAGGCTGGAGCGCCGACCTGTCACAACATGCCAATGGCCGGATCACGGCGCGTCGCACAGATCCCGCGCCTCTGGCGGAACTCCGTCTGGTGCTTGAAAAATAGCACCTGATCAGTTGAGGACAAAGCTAAAAATCTGTCCCGCAAACTCACAGCATATGAAGTCGCTCTACGATATTTCGGCCCCGGCCAAGCTCAACCTGTTTCTGCACATCACGGGCAGGAGAAGCGATGGCTATCACCTGCTGCAATCCGTCTTCATGCTGATCGACTGGTGCGACACGCTGCATTTCGACCTTCGCGCTGATGGGCAAATCAGCCGCGAAGACCTTGGCACCCCCTTGCCAATTGACGACCTTATCGTCCGTGCTGCACGCGCCTTGCAGGTAGCCAGCAGCAGTTCGTTCGGTGTTCACATCGGAATTGAAAAACGGATCCCTGCGCAAGCCGGCATGGGAGGTGGTTCATCCGATGCGGCATCGACCCTGCTGGCCCTGAACCGTCTGTGGAAGCTCGACTATTCTCTGGAAAAACTCACCAAAATCGGGCTTCAGCTGGGTGCCGATGTGCCGTTTTTTCTGGGCGGGCACAATGCCTGGGTCGAAGGTATCGGCGAAAAAATGAAACCTATCACCTTGCCACAAAGTCGGTTTTTAGTGGTCAAACCAACCGACGGGCTGGAAACAAGACTGATTTTCTCGGACCCGTCCCTAAAACGGGACAGTAAAACTGCTATAATTTCAGGCTTCGCTGCAGATACTTTCGGCTTTGGCCGTAATGACTTGCAGAGTGTTGCCCAAAGACTTTGTCCCGGCGTGACCCAAGCCCTTGAATGGCTTGCCTCACACGGACTTAGTGGCCGGATGACAGGCTCTGGAAGTGCTGTGTTTGCACAAGTGTTGCATCACATTGACTTGCAAGACGCACCGAGTGCGTTTCAGGTCAGGTTGTGTAATAGTTTGGATGTTCATCCCCTAGTGGGCTGGGCCTCCAGCGACAGTTTATCGGTTGACAGCTTTTAGCTGCCAACCCGTGTAGGGGAGTCGCCAAGTTGGTTAAGGCACTGGATTTTGATTCCAGCATGCGAAGGTTCGAATCCTTCTTCCCCTGCCAAATATTAAGTTGTACGTATCACACACTGGTCGTACAAGCGCAAACGTCACTTAAGCTGGGATACTCATGCAGGCTGCTCCAACCCCTGATTTCATGGTTTTTACCGGCAATGCCAATCCTGCAATGGCAGCGGACATTGCCAGTTACCTGAACATTTCCTTGGGTGCCGCAACGGTTGGCCGTTTCTCTGACGGCGAAGTGACGGTTGAAATCAACCAGAACGTGCGGGCCCGGGACGTCTTTGTGGTGCAGTCTACCTGCGCGCCAACCAATGAAAACCTGATGGAATTGCTCATCATGGTGGATGCTCTCAAGCGCGCTTCAGCAGAACGCATCAGTGCCGTGATTCCGTATTTTGGTTATGCACGGCAAGACCGTCGTCCGCGCTCAAGCCGTGTGCCAATTACCGCCAAGGTCGTGGCCAACATGTTGCAAACAGTCGGTGTGGCCCGCGTGCTAACCATGGATTTGCATGCTGACCAAATTCAGGGGTTTTTTGATATCCCGGTCGATAACATTTTTGCGTCCCCCGTTTTGCTGGGCGATCTGCGCCAGAAAAACTATGAAGACCTGATTGTTGTGTCACCCGATGTGGGTGGCGTGGTGCGCGCCCGCGCCCTTGCCAAGCAGCTCAATTGCGACCTCGCCATCATCGATAAGCGTCGCCCCAGAGCCAATGTCAGCGAGGTGATGCACGTCATCGGTGAAATCGAAGGACGCAACTGCGTCATCATGGACGACATGATTGATACGGCCGGCACCCTGGTCAAGGCCGCTGAGGTCTTGAAAGAACGCGGCGCGAAAAAGGTTTATGCCTATTGCACGCATCCCATATTTTCGGGTCCTGCCATTGAACGCATCACCAATGGCGGCGCGCTCGATGAAGTGGTAGTCACGAATACTATTCCCTTGAGCCAGGCAGCCGCTGCTTGCCAGAAAATTAGGCAACTGTCCGTGGCGCCGCTGATCGCAGAAACGATCCAGCGCATTGCCAAGGGCGAGTCCGTCATGAGTTTGTTCTCGGATCAGGAAAATCTTTTCTGATTTGGGCAAAAGCGGGCTCACGCACGAACAACCGCGTGCTTTGAGCCTTTTTAAAATCGGAGTCACACTGGTCGCGGTGGACTCTTCTTGGAGTGAATACTATGAAATTCGTCGCTTTTGAGCGCGCAATGCTGGGCACGGGTGCGAGCCGCCGTCTCCGCATCACCGGCCGCACGCCCGGTATCGTCTATGGTGGCGCTGTTGCACCGCTGCAGATCGAAATTGATCACAACGCCCTGTGGCACGCCTTGAAGAAGGAAGCCTTCCATTCCACCGTTCTGGACATGGAAATCGACGGCAAAGACAATAAGGTTTTGCTGCGTGACGTGCAAATGCACCCCTTCAAGCAACTCATCCTGCACATTGACTTCCAGCGCGTTGATGCCACCACCAAATTGCACATGAAGGTGCCTTTGCACTACAGCGGCGATGAAAACTCGGCCGCTGTCAAAACTGACGGTTGCATCGCCAATCACGTGATCACTGAAATTCAAGTGCTGTGCCTGCCTGCAGACCTGCCTGAATTCATCGCGGTGGATTTGAGCGGCCTGAAAAAAGGCGCTTCGTTGCACCTGGCCGACATCACCCTGCCCAAGGGCGTGACAGCTGTTCCGCACGGCGGCAACAAAAACCCGGTCTTGGTGTCCGTGGTGGCCGTTGCTGGCGCAGAAGTACCAGCCGCAGAGGCTGGCGCAGAAGCTGCACCCGCAGCAGCCGGCAAACCAGCTGGCAAGGCCGCACCCGCAGCCAAAGCGCCTCCTGCTGCCAAAGCACCCGCAGCCAAGAAGAAGTAATCTCGAAGTGTGGGGGACAGAGCCGGCCTGCTTCGCAGTCTGCGGTCTGTCCCGCAAGCTTTCAGAGACTACTGCTAACTGCACAAAAATGGCCCACTTCGGTGGGCCATTTTGTTTTCTGCACTTACCCTGATAATTTGTTCATGATCAAACTCTTTGTCGGTCTTGGTAATCCCGGCCCCGAATACGAGTCCACCCGTCACAACGCAGGCTTCTGGTGGCTCGATGAGGTCGCACGCGAGTTCAAAACGTCCCTCGTGATGGATAAAACCTACCATGGTCTGGTGGGTCGAACCTCTGTCAATGGGCAAACGGTATGGTTGCTGAAACCTCAGACTTTCATGAACTTGTGCGGCAAGTCGGTTGCAGCCCTGGCCCATTTTTTCAAAATTCAGCCGCAGGAAATACTGGTAGCGCACGATGAGCTGGATATCGTTCCGGGTGAGGCCAAGCTCAAGCTCGGCGGCAGCCACGCCGGACACAACGGTTTGCGTGACATTCACGCCCAACTCGGCACTGACGACTACTGGCGCCTGCGATTGGGTGTGGGCCATCCGGGTGTCAAGTCCGAGGTCATCAACTGGGTGCTGAAAAAACCCTCGCTGGATCACCGGATCGCCATTGATCAGAGTATTGACCGCGCACTCAAGGCCCTGCCACACTTCTTGGCGGGCGATATGGATAAAGCCACCATGCTGGTGCATACCAGCAAGCCGCCAAGGCCCAAACCGCCCCGGCCTGAAAACCCACCGCAGTAACTCCCGCCTCACCAAACCCCATCGAACAGGAAGCACACCATGCAAAGCCGACCACTAAACGCTATATTTTTAATAGCTGCTTGCGCTTTATCGACGGGGGCTACAGCTCAAAACACCTATAAATGCGGTGACACCTACAGCCAGCTACCCTGCCCCGGTGGCATCACCATCGACGCCGCAGACCAGCGAACCAGTGCCCAAAAAACGCAGACCGACTTGGCAACGGGTCGCGACGCCCGCACCGCAGACGCGATGGAGAAGGCACGACTGCAGCAGGAAAAAATAGATATTGCGGCCAACACACCACCAGTGCCGCCTGCGAACACGGATAAAGCGGGCACCCCCGACACGCCCCAGGCGAAGAAGAAAAAGAAAGCGCCGGCCTACTTTACGGCGCAGACTTCAGGGGAGAAGAATAAAAAGAAGGTCACAAAAAAGAGCGTGGGGAAACAGGTCGACAGCAAATTCTGATCAGGATTCCCATCGCCGGCTTATTCAATGGGCTACAGGGTTTTTCACCTCAAGCTGTAATCGCCGGTACTTTTGCCACAATGTTTCCCGGTCTTCCATAAACTGCGGGTTGACGGGTATACAGGCCACGGGGCACACCTGCACGCACTGGGGCTCGTCAAAATGACCGACACATTTGGTGCATTTATGGGGGTCAATCTCATAGATTTCCGGCCCCAGATAAATGGCCTCGTTCGGGCACTCCGGCTCGCACACATCGCAGTTGATGCACTCGTCGGTGATCATCAAAGCCATGGCTTACTCTCGGCCACACTGTCAAAAATAGTCTTGCTAAACAACATGGGACGAATTATCGACGTTCCGGCAGATGGCGGGCCAGCCGGGTTTGATCGTAGATCGGCTGCGGCGGCATGTCGGCCAGATGTTGCGTGTCGGCCCAAGTGAGGATGTCAATTCTCTCGCCCTCGATGCGCACCCGGTTCAAGCCCGCATTGGGAATGTCGCTCTGGCGCGGCCCGGACAGCGGCAAGGCACGCGCCGTGCGGTAGATCATGTCCAGCACGCCACCGTGCGTCACCACCACCAGGGTCTGCTGGGCATGGGCCAGGACCAGGCCCCGCACGGCCGCCATCACACGGGCATGAAACTGCCGCGTACTCTCGCCCCCGGCAAACGCGTAGTCGGCCTGAAACTGGATCCACTGCGCCCAGGCCTCGGGATGCTGCGCCTTGATGTCCTCAATGCACATCCCGTCCACCGCACCAAAATTCTGCTCCCGTAAGGCCATGTCCAGCTCAGTATTGCGTGCAAACGGATGCAGACTATGCTGGCTGATGGGCAAGGCGGTCTGTTGGGTGCGGGTGAGGTCACTGCATACCAGCAGGTGCGCCGCCTCACCCGCCAGACGAACACCCAGGCGCCGCGCCTGTTCATGCCCCACGGCATTGAGCGGCACATCGACATGCCCCTGAAAACGCAGTTCACGGTTCCAGTCGGTTTCGCCATGGCGGATGAGAATGAGCTCGGTCATGAAATCAATTATGCGGGAAACTGCCGTTTGCGGCGCAGCCAGAACTTCTCGATCTCGACCGCGATGAACACCACAGCGGAGGCCCCGAGACAGAGCAAGAGTTCCGCCAAACTCAGCGGCTCGGTCTTGAAAATCGGATTCAAAACAGGCACATAAATCGTCGCCAGCTGCATCACAAAAGTCAGCAGCACGGCGCCCAGCAGCGGCCGGTTTGAACCCAGGCCGAGCTGCCACAGTGACTCGGTTTCGGACCGAACCGCCAGCACATGCGCCATTTGCGACAAGGTGAGCACGGTGAACACCATGGTCTGCCAGCGCGCATGACCCGTGGACAGGGCCCAGGCTTGCACCAGCAGGCACAAGCCGCCAATCAGTAAACCGACCCACAGAATATGCTGCCACAGGCCATCTGCGAACAGGCTCTCCTGCGGGGCGCGTGGGGGGCGCTGCATGATGCCGCGCTCCGCCGGCTCGGCTGCCAGCGCCAGACCCGGCAAGCCATCCGTCACCAGGTTGATCCACAAGATCTGAATAGGCAGCAGCGGGATGGGCAAGCCCAGCAGCGGGGCCAGAAAGATGGTCCAGATCTCGCCGGAATTCCCCGTCATCGCATAACGGACAAACTTTCGGATGTTGTCGTAAATGCGCCGGCCTTCACGCACGGCGGCGACGATGGTGGCAAAGTTATCGTCCAGCAGGACCAGACTCGCCGCCTCGCGCGCCACGTCGGTGCCGCCACGGCCCATCGCCACGCCGATGTCGGCCCGTTTGAGCGCAGGCGCATCGTTCACGCCGTCCCCGGTCATGGCGACGAACTCACCCCGGGCCTGCAAGGCCTCGACAATGCGAATCTTCTGTGCCGGATCGACGCGCGCATAGACCCGCACTGCCGCGACGCGCTCGCGCAAAGTCGGCTCATCCATGGCCGCCAACTCAAGCCCCGTCAGCACCTCCGCGTCGTCATCCACAACGATGCCCAGACGCCGAGCAATGGCCAGCGCCGTCGCCGGGTGGTCGCCCGTGATCATCACCGGGGTAATGCCTGCCGTCTTGCAATCGCGCACGGCAGCAGCAGCCTCGGGGCGCGGCGGATCGATCAGCCCGATCAGTCCGATCAGGCTCATGCCGGACTCGACCGACTCGACTTCACCGGCTGCGGGCAGCCTCGCATGGGTACGCCGCGCCAACGCCAGCACACGCATGCCCTGCGCCGCCATGGCATCGGCGGCGACCAGCACGGATTCCTGCTGCAGCGGTACTGCGCCCTCCACGCGCCATTGCGAACCGCACAAGGGAATCACCGATTCGGGCGCGCCCTTGGTGTAGGCGATGAAGCCCTCTGCCGCCCGGTGCAGGGTGCTCATGCGCTTGCGTTCCGCGTCGAACGGCAACTCCTGCACCCGTTCAAACTGCCGTTCAAGCTCGGCCTTGTCGAGCCCAGCCTGCAGGGCTATTTGCGTGAGCGCCGTTTCGGTCGGGTCACCCTGCCACCCACCTTCGCGGTTGCGGCTGGCGTCGTTGCACAAGGCCGCCGCCCGCAACAGTTCCAGATAGCGCGCCCCCGGCACCTCGCTGCCTTGTCCCTCACTGCCAGGACGCCACGCCTGCCCATCGGCCAGCAGCAGTTCTGCGTGCATGCGGTTCTGCGTCAGAGTGCCGGTCTTGTCGGAACAAATAAACGTCACCGAGCCCAGTGTCTCGACCGAGGGCAAACGGCGGATCAGCGCGTTGAGCGACACCATGCGGCGCGCGCCCAGCGCCAGCAGCACGGTCACGACCGCTGGCAGGGCTTCCGGAATGGCGGCCACCGCCAGACTCACGGCGGTCAGGATCATCAATAACGGCGCCTCACCGCGCAGGATACCCACCAGAAAAATAACGACACAGATGGCGATGATCGCCAGTGCCAGCCGCTTGCCAAAAACCGCCAGGCGCCGCTGCAGTGGCGTGCTGCGGTCGCTGTCATGGTCCAGCAACCCGGCCACCTTGCCCAGCTCGGTCGCCATGCCGGTAGCCACCACCAGGCCGCGCCCGCGCCCGTGGGTTGCCGTGGTGCCCTTGAAGGCCATGTTCAGCCGATCACCCAGCGGGTGGACCATGCCAGTCAGCGTCGAGGTGTGCTTTGCCACCGTGACCGACTCCCCGGTCAGGGCCGATTCGTCCACCTTGAGTTGGGCAATCTCGATCAATCGCAGGTCCGCTGGCACCTGGTTGCCGGCCTCCAGCAACACAATGTCACCCGGCACCACCGCACTGACTGCAATCACCTGCGACTGCCCGCCGCGCAGCACGGTGGCGTGGGTGGCCGCCAATTGCCGCAAAGCCGCCATGGCTTTATCAGCGCGCCAGGCTTGCACAAAACCTATTCCAGCATTGAGCAGCACGATCACCAGAATGGCCAGCGTATCGACCAGTTCCCCGAGGACGCCCGAGATCACAGCGGCGGCGATCAACACCAGAATCATGAAATCCTTGAACTGGTCAAGGAACTGGCCCCAAAGACTTCGGCCCGGCCGTCCCTGGATTTCGTTCGGGCCGTGCTGTTGCGCGCGCCGGCTGGCCTCTTCCGCATGCAGGCCATGCGCCGGATCTACCCCGTGCCGACGCGCCAGTTCATGGGCATCATGCAGGTGCCAATGGTCGGCAGCAGCCGGGGGTAACTCCTCCACCATGTCAATTGCAATGCAGGGTCAGCCCTCATTCAGGCGCATCAAGATCAAACGTTTCTTCCAACTTGACAATCATCACCGGCACGCCGGCGGCATGCAGCACTTCATTGGACACCGAGCCCAGCAAAGCACTGCGCAAGGTACTCATGCCGCTGGCCCCCATGACGATGAGATCGCATTCAAAGCGCTCCAGGATGTCGATGATGGTGTGCGCCGGGTCACCCGAGGCGACTTCGCACTCGTACGAAATGTTGGCCGCCTTCAGCAGGGCCTCTGCCGCTTCCAGCGTGTGGGCGCCGGCGGCAGCACTGACCTGTTCAATCACTTGCGGATCGTGTGACACCACCAACTCATACAAAGTGGCGGACTCCTGAACATTCGCCAAAACAACACTGGACTCAAGACCAGCCTGCGCCATGCGTATGGCAAAGCGAACCGCCTCCAACGAGACAGCAGAACCATCCACGGGCAATAGTATTTTCATTTTTTCTCCGGCTTGAATGTGTAATTGAACATCTCAAGCGTAGAGCCTCGGATCGGGGCTCGCCTTGAGAAGGATCAATATACGCCCGTCTCAGCCGCCCCCAAGGGGGCTTGTCTTGCTTGGGGCGACCCGGCGTGGCGGCTAGGCGCGCGCCAGACTCTGCACTTTCTCTATCAAGCGCTGGTTCACCACCGGCGATACAAATTTGTCCACCTCGCCCCCGAGCGACGCTATTTCGCGCACAAAGGTACTGGAGATGAACTGGTACTTGTCACTGGGCGTGAGAAAAACCGTTTCCACGTTGGGCATCAGGCTGCGGTTCATGCCCGCGAGCTGAAATTCGTAATCAAAGTCAGTCACGGCGCGCAAACCACGGACCATCGCCTTGGCACCCCGTGACACCACAAAGTCACGCAACAAGCCGGCAAAGCTTTCAACCTCCACCTGCGGGTAAGCCTTGACCGCCTCACGCACCATGTCGATACGCTCTTCCAGAGAAAACATGGCTTTTTTATGATGCCCGGCCGCGACGGCCACGATGACGCGGTCAAACAGCTGTGTTGCCCGTCGCACCACATCTTCGTGGCCAAGGGTCATCGGGTCAAAAGTGCCGGGGTAAACAGCAATCACATCGTGGGCCATTATTTGCCTGTGGGTCAGTTGAGGTAAAGCTCAGGGGCTTTTTTTGTCTCGGGCTCTCCTGCGCCGCATTATGCAGCGCGCCGCCACCGGCTAACCAAGACGCTTGAGCAAATGGGCGTGAACGGAACCGGCCTTCAGGTGCCGGTGCACTTTCAGTCCGACGCTCGCAAGCTGCTCATCCGTCCACAAGATCGGCGCCTCCAGGTACACAAAGCCGTCCACTGTCACCGCGCGCCCGGCGGCTTGCAGCGCCGCCTCAAACAGCACGGAGTCAAAGGGTGGATCCAGAAACACAGCATCCATGCTGGCCGGATCGAGCTGCTTGAGCGCGGCAACGCCGTCGCCGCGCACGATTTGCGTCGCGCTGGCCTGCAACTGGGTCTGGATACGCTTGAGTTGCACCACCAGGGCCGTGTCCTGCTCGACCAGCGTCACCTCTTTGGCACCGCGCGAAGCGGCTTCAAAGCCTAGCGCACCGGTACCGGCAAACGCATCGATACAACGCCAACCGGTCAGGTCCTGGCCAAGCCAGTTGAACAGGGTCTCGCGCACCCGGTCCGGCGTCGGGCGCAGGCCGGGCTTGTCGGCCACCGCCAGCTTGGTGCGCTTCCACTGGCCGCCGATGATGCGAACCTCATGGGTTTGAGGCGAGGCGTGTTGAGGGACGCGGGGCTTGCGGGGGAGTTCAGATTTCTTTTGTTTCATTGGCAAAGCTTAACCCAAGCGATGTGGGTCATGCATGGCGAACAGTTTCTTTAACGTCTATCGAATAACGTTAGGTGCGGCATAGCAAAGTGGCACCTATCAATGACCATTGATGATGAATAGGCAGTTCACTTCTGCGCATCCGCCGCCCCCAGCACCACCGTCACCATCTTCTCCGGTTGCAGCTTGCGCGCGAACGCCGCCTTGATGTCGGCAGCACTGACCTTCTCCACCTGCTGCGTCCAGCTATCCAGGTAGTCCAGCGGCAGCTGGTTCCAGGCGATGTTGGCGACGTTGTCGAGCAGCTTGCGGTTGCTGTCAATGCGCAGGGCGAAGCCGCCGATCAGGTTGTCTTTGGCGGCTTTGAGTTCGGCTGCGCTCGGGCCGTTGGCCACAAACTGGGCGACCACGTCGCGCGACACCTTGAGCGCCTGGCTGACCTGGTCGGGCCGGGTTTGCAGGCCGAGTGTGAACGCGCCGGCGTGCAGACCGGGGGCAAAGTAGCTGTAGACGCTGTAGCTCAAGCCGCGTTTTTCGCGCACTTGCGTCGTCAGGCGCGACACAAAGCCGCCGCCGCCCAGAATGTAGTTGCCGACCGTCAGGGCAAAGTAATCCGGGTCGTCGCGCTTGAAGCCGGGCTGCCCGATCAGCACGTGGGCCTGCGCCGAGTCGAACGCAATGCGCTGCTCGCTGGGTTTGTCCAGCGACGCGACTTCTGGCACAACGGGCAATGCCGGACAAGCGGCTGGCGCAGTGGCCGTGGCGGCGAGGCGCGAGAACAACTGCGTCACCAGCCCATCGGCCTGCGCCCGGTTGACGGCGCCCACCAGCGTCACCTTGGCCCGGCACGGCAGAATCAACGCGCGGTACAGCGCCTGCATGTCGGCCACGCTGATGCGCGTCAGTGTCGCTTCTGTCATCTCAAAGCCGTAGGGATGCGGGCCGTAAACCGCCGAGTTGAAAGCACGCGCGGCCAAGGTGGCCGGACGGGTATTGGCTTCCCGGATGGCCGCGTTCAGGGTTTCACGCTCGCGCAGCCAGATGGCTGGCGGGAAGGCCGGCTCGCCCAGTTGCCGGGCTGCCAGTTGCGTGGCTTTGATTAATAGATCCGGGTAGGTCAGCGAACGCAGCGAAAAACTCATGCGATCGCTGCCGGCACCTGCGCCAAATGAGGCGCCGAGGTCGGCCCAGGCTTCGCTCAAGGCGTTTTCATCCAGCGCGGGCTCGGCGCCAGCGGCACCCACACTGGCCAGGACGCCTTTGGAAGTCATGCTGGCAGTCACGCTGGCCAGCCCGGCCTGGTCGGCCGGATCGCGGCGACTGCCGGCGTCAAAGTCAATCTGCACGTCCACCATCGGAATGGCCGGGCTCGGCACCAGATAAACCTGCACCCCCGAGGCTTGCGTCCAATGCTCGATGGGAATGCCCGCCAGTGCTAAATTTATATAAAAAAGGCTGCTAGCCCCCGTCAATACTGCGTAGGCAGCTATTTTTTTAATAGTAATCATGACTTGAAATAAAGTGCCTTATCAATGCCGGGCGCCCACCGGGGGCGTGCGCGGTTTGCGGGTTTTGTCCAGTGGCTGCGGCTGCAACACGGCCACCGTGAGCTGATCGTCACCAAAGTATTTGCCCGCTACCGCCTTGACCTGCTCGGCCGTGACGGCGCGCAAGCGGGCAATCAGCTGTTCGTCTGCATCCAGCGGCAGACCCTGCACCCAGTTGCTGCCCAGCTCGCGCGCCTGGTTGAACACCGAATCGAGCTTGTACACCTCGCTGGCCACCCACTGGGTCTTGACGCGGTTAAGTTCAGCCTCGGTCACACCGTCGCGGGCGATGAGGCTCACCTGTTCGCGCAGCGCCAGTTCGACCTGCGCGGCCGTCTTGCCCTGCGCCGGCACCCCCTCCAGCGTAAACAGCTGCGGCCCGCGACCCCACAAACCGTTGTCGGCGCCGGCACTGTCAGCCACCCGGTTGTCACCCTGCGTCAGTGCTCGTTCCAGCCGCGCACCGCTGTAGCCGTCCAGCACGGCAGCCAGCACGGTCAACGCCAGGGCGTCCGAATCGCCCGCCTGCGTGTCGGACGGCTTGTCGGCCAGCGACTGCAAGCCGGGCACCTTGAATGCCAGCGTTATGTAAGCCTGCTCGGCGGGGGCTTTGAAATCCATGCGACGCACGCCCGACTGCACCGGTTCCTCGCGCGGCTTGCGCACCGGCACAGCCCGCGCCGGCAGGACGCCATAGTACTTTTCAGCCAGGCGGCGCACCTGCGCCGGGTTCACATCACCGGCCACCACCACCACGGCATTGGCGGGCACATACCAGCGCCGGTAAAAATTGCGCGCGTCCGAGGGCGTCATGGCTTGCAGGTCACTCATCCAGCCCACGATCGGACGCCGATACGGCGACGCTACAAAAACAGTAGCTTCCACCGCTTCATGCATAAGGGCTCGCGGCTTATCTTCGGTACGAAGCCGGCGCTCTTCCTTGACCACTTCCAGCTCTTTGTTGAACTCGGCATCGGCCCACTGGTTGTGGGCAAAGCGGTCGGCCTCCAGCTTCATCACATCTTCCAGCCGGCTGGCGGGAATCTGCTGGTAGAAACCGGTGTAGTCCTTGGTGGTGAAGGCGTTTTCGCGCCCACCCAGTGCCGCCACCCGGCGCGAGAACTCGCCCGGCGGCACTTGCGGCGTGCCTTTGAACATCATGTGCTCCAGCACATGCGCCACGCCCGAGGTGCCATCCACTTCGTCCATGGAGCCGACCCGCACCCACAGCATGTGCACCGCAGTGGGGGCGCGCCGATCGGGTTTGACGATCACCGTCAGGCCGTTGGACAAGGTAAATTGTTCTGCTTTGGCTGGGGTTTGTGCCTGGGCCGTACTGCTGAACAGCAGGCACAAAGAGATCAAAAGAAGCGGCAACAGGCGGGTTGGCAAGTGGGTCATGGGTCGTTTCATAGAATGGTGTGATTCTAAGAACCCACCAAATGTTCAGTTTTTTCAAAAAAAAGCCCCCCGCCCCGACGCCACCGGTGGCGTCACCCGTCATGCCGCCCGCTGCAGCGGCCGTACCGGCCCCGCCGGCGCCCGTCACGCCGGAGCGCAAAACCTGGCTTGACAAGCTGAAAGTCGGCCTGCGCAAGACCGGCGCCAGCATCGCCACCGTCTTTACCGGCACCCGCATTGACGACGCCCTGTATGAAGACCTGGAATCGGCCCTGTTGATGGCCGACACCGGCGTCAAGGCTACCCAGCATCTACTGGACGACCTGAAACGCCGGGTGAAAGAAAGCAAAGCCACCGACCCGGCCGCCGTCAAGGGCCTGCTGATCGAATCCATCACCAGCCTGCTGACGCCGCTGGAAAAACCGCTGGTGATCGGCCAGCACAAACCCACCGTCATCATGGTGGCCGGCGTCAACGGCGCCGGCAAAACCACCACCATCGGCAAACTCACGCGCCATCTGTCCAACCAGGGCGCCTCCGTGTTGCTGGCCGCGGCCGACACCTTCCGCGCGGCGGCGCGTGAGCAGCTCAGTGTCTGGGCCGAGCGCACCACGGTCGAAATCATCAGCCAGGAGGGCGGCGATCCGGCCGCGGTGAGCTTTGATGCCGTCAGCGCCGGCAAGGCACGCGGCAAAGACGTGGTGCTGGTGGACACGGCCGGTCGCCTGCCGACCCAGCTGCACCTGATGGAAGAGTTGAAAAAAATCAAACGGGTGGTGCAAAAAGCCGATGCCACGGCGCCGCACGAGGTGCTGCTGGTGATTGACGGCAACACCGGGCAAAACGCCCTGACCCAGGTGAAAGCGTTTGACGACGCACTGCAACTCACCGGCCTGATCGTCACCAAGCTGGACGGCACCGCCAAGGGTGGCGTGCTGGCGGCCATCGCCCGCGAGCGGCCCATTCCCGTCTATTTCATCGGCGTCGGCGAAAAACTGGAAGACCTTGAAACATTCAATGCCCGCGAGTTTGCGCAGGCGTTGCTGTCATGAGACGCTACCGCCAATCACGATGAAATAGGGCGGATGGCTGAGGACCACAAGGTAAACTGCGCGCATGCCGGAACTCGTCCATCAACTTGCCGATTTGACCGCCCTTCGGGATCGGGACGCGCTTGATATCGCCTTGGTCCGCACCATCCATGACCTGGTGCAACCTCGAACGACGGCCATCTGCCGGGTGGTTGGCGATGCGGGCAATGAACACTGGCTGACCAGCGCTCGATGGGAGGCCCATCAGTTGACGCCCACCAGCGACTCGGCGTGGTCCAAACTGGACTTGCTGCCCAAATTGGCCGAGCATCCCCTGCGCGAGCAAGCTGTCTTGTTACGGCAAGTGTTGCAGACCGACGGCTGCCCCAGCGTCACGGCTTTTCCTCTTACCGGCAATCCCGGCTCCACCGGCGTGCTGGAGATTGTGACGAATGAGCCTCTGTCCAAGGAGTCTCATCGTCTGGTGAGTGGCGTGCTGCGGCTGTATCTCAATTTTCAGAGCCTGCTGGACTACGGCGAACGCGACGCGCTGACCGAGCTGCTCAATCGCAAGACTTTTGACGGCGCTTTCCTCAAGGCCACCCTGGAGCAAAACCTGGCGGCGGTCAACGCTCAGGACGAGCGTCGTGACATGGCGTCCGCTGGCAGCTACTGGCTGGCCATGATCGATATTGATCACTTCAAGCGCGTCAATGACAACTACGGGCACCTCATTGGGGACGAAGTGCTGCTGCTGCTGGCGCGCCTGATGCGTACCTGCTTTCGCTTTAACGACCAGCTCTATCGCTTCGGCGGGGAAGAATTTGTCGTGCTCATGCGCTGCAACGGAGAAGCCGAAGCGGTTGGCGCGCTGGAGCGGCTCAGAGCCACCACCGCAAAGCATCTCTTCCCCCAGGTTGGCAACATCACCATCAGCACCGGTTTTTCTGAAATCAAGACCGGCGATACACCCAGTGGCGCCTTCGAGCGCGCCGACAAGGCGGTTTACTATGCCAAGGAGCATGGACGCAACCAGGTTTGCAGCTACTCGGCCTTGATTGCCAGCGGTGAACTGGTCGACCAGGCCGCCAACGTGGGCGACATGGAACTGTTTTAGAATTTTGTCGGACAGACCGCCGTTACGCGCCGCGAACAAGCTCTGTCCCCAACTGATTAGAGGCTGGTGATGTGCAGACCTCCTGCCTGCCAGCTTCACCACTTTGTCCGTCTTTCTGCCATGAACACCCTGCTCCCCCGCATTGAAATTGAAAGCGCCCCGCATCCCACTGCCGCCGTCATCTGGCTGCACGGTCTGGGGGCCGATGGCAACGACTTTGCCGCCCTCGTGCCCGAGCTGGACTTGAGTGCCTGCCCTCCCATCCGTTTCGTGTTTCCGCACGCGCCCAGCATCCCGGTCAGCCTCAACGGCGGCTATGTCATGCCCGCGTGGTACGACATTTTTGGCGCCGACCTGGTGGGCCGTCAGGACGCTGCCGGCATCCAGCAGTCGGCTCTCGCCATTGCCGCCCTGATTGAATTTGAGGTCGCGCGCGGCATCCCTTACCAGAACATCGTGCTGGCGGGCTTCTCGCAAGGCAGCGCCATGGCCCTGCATACCGGCCTGCGATTTCCAAAGCGGCTCGCGGGCATCATGGCCCTGTCGGGCTACCTGCCGCTGGCCGACACCTTGGCCGCTGAACGCGCTGAAGCCAACGTCCACACCCCCATCTTCATGGCCCACGGCAGCATGGACCCGGTGGTGCTACCGGCCCGGGGCGGGGCCTCGCGCGATTTGCTCATCCAGCTGGGCTACCCGGTGCAATGGCATAGCTACCCCATGCAGCACAGCGTGCATCCGCGCGAGGTGGCAGACCTATCGGTCTTTCTGGCCCAGGTCTTGGGCCAGCGCACCGATGCAGCGTAAAGGTTTGGCGGGGCGAGCACACGACTTGGTGCTGGGGATTGACTTTGGCACGTCCAACTCGGCGGCCGCGCTGGTGGGCGACGACGGTCAGTTGTGTGTGATTCCGCTGGACGGCCAAAAAGCGGCCATGCCCACCGCGCTGTTTTTCTCCAGCGAGACCCATACCACCCTGTTCGGCACGCAGGCCATGCAGGCCTACCTCGCAGGCGCGGAGGGGCGCCTGCTGCGCTCCATCAAAAGCCTGCTGGGCAGCAAATTGATGGACGAGCACACAGTGGTAAACGGCCAGTCCACTCCTTTCTTTGAGATTGTGGTGCTGTTCTTCAAGGAACTCAAAGCCCGCTGCGAGGCCCATGTGGGCCGCCCGATCAAGCGCGCCATGCTGGGCCGCCCGGTGCATTTTGTAGACGACGATGCCGGGCGCGACGCGCTGGCTCAAGATACGCTGGGACGCGCCGCACTGGCGGCAGGCTTTACGCACATCGACTTTCAACTGGAGCCGATTGCCGCCGCATTTGACTTTGAGCAGCGCGTCACGACGAACACCACCGTGCTGGTGGTGGACATTGGCGGCGGCACCTCCGACTTCACCGTCATCCGGCTGGAGCCCGGGCGACGCCAGGACGCCGACCGCTCTCGCGACATTCTGGCCACCACCGGCGTGCATCTGGGCGGCACCGACTTCGACCGCCTGCTCAATTTGAGCCACGTCATGCCGCTGCTGGGCTACAAGCACATCGGCCCCGGTGGGCGCCCGATGCCCAACAGCGTGTTTTTTGACCTGTCCACCTGGCACCTGATCCACCACGCCTATTCCCGCAAAAGCATGCACTTTGCCCGCGAGTTGTGGACCTCGTATACCGATCTGACACTGCATGCGCGCCTGATGCAGGTGCTGGAAGGCCACCACGGGCACCGCATCCTGGCGAGCGTCGAAGCAGCCAAGATCGACTGCTCGGTCTCGCACGGCAGCGCGGCGGTGGACCTGGGATTTTTGGACGCATCCCTCGCCCCGGTTATTACCCCGCACAGCATGGGCGAGGCACTGGCCCAGTCGCTGGACCAGGTGGTGCAATGCGCCCTGCAGTGTGTGCAGGCCTCGGGCCTGGCTGCAGTGGACGTCGTGTACCTGACCGGCGGCTCCTCCGCGCTGCAGCCGCTGATGGACGCATTGCAGGCGGCTCTGCCCGGCGCAACCCTGGTGCCGGGCGACCGCTTTGGCGGTGTGGCAGCGGGCCTGGCCTACGCCGGCTTTGTGGCGAAACAGGGTTGAGGGGACGAGGTGCAATAGCCTTCACACCCGCTCTTTACAGTGTTTCCAGGGCATTGGTGTGACAATGCAACCCTTTTCGTACAGACACAGACCCCATGCCCGCAACCCACACTGACCCGGAGGCTCACACAACACAGCGCGATGCCTTGGCACAGTTGCAACTTGCGTTACGTGAGCAGCAAGTGATTCTGGACAGCGCCGGCGTCGGCATCGTGTTCATCAAAAAACGCATCCTGATTCGCTGCAACCAGCGCTTTGCGCAGATCTTCGGCCATAGCGGGACGGCCGATCTATTACGCAGCGCCAACGTGTCGCTGTACCCCGACGAAGCGTCATTTCACGCATTGGGTAAAGACTCCTACCCCGTCATGACCCAGGGTTTGGCGTTCAAGTCAGAGGTGCTGATGAAGCGCCGCGATGGGCAGTTGTTCTGGGCCCATCTGACCGGAAAACTCGTCAATCCAGCGGATACCGCCGAGGGCTCGATCTGGATCATTGATGACATCAGTGAACAAAAAGCAGCGCAAGCGCAGCTGCAGGCGGTCCTGACTGAGCAAAGCCTGATTCTGGACAATGCCATGGTGGGTATCGTGTTTCTGCGCGACCGCACCGTCACCCGCTGCAACCAGAGCTTCGAGAACCTGTTGGGCTATGAGCCAGGCGAGTTGCATGGCAGTTCCTCACGGCAGTGGTACCTGACGGAGCAAGAATGGATTAACGCCACACAGCGCTGGCACACACCCTTTGCTACCGGCCAGGCGTTTGAAGGTGAAGTGCTGTTACGCAAAAAGGACGGCTCTGCCATTCATTGTGAAGTTCGCGCCAAGGCGATTGACGCCACCAATCCAGACCAGGGTTCGATCTGGATCTGCATGGATATCACGGCGCGAAAAAAGGCTGAGAACGAATTACTGCAAGCACGCGCGAACCTCGAAATTCTGGTCGAACTTCGCACGCTGGAACTCAGCCGCACCGTGATGGCACTGGAGAAAAAAGCCACTGAACAAAAAGAGGCCGAAGCCCACATCCAGCGCCTGGCCCATTTTGACGTACTCACCGGGCTGCCCAACCGCTTGCTGCTGAACGACCGTTGCCTGCATGCCCTGAGCGTTGCCCACCGGGGCCATCAATCCGTCGCCCTGATGTTTCTGGATCTGGATCACTTCAAAAACATCAATGATTCTCTGGGGCACCGCGTCGGTGATGAGGTGCTGGTTGAATTGGCGGCACGCCTGAAATCCACAGTCCGGGAGCAAGACACGGTCTCGCGCCTGGGTGGCGACGAATTCATCTTGCTGCTGCCTGACACCGATGCGGTCGGTGCGGCCCATGTGGCAGACAAATTGCTGCAGGCGGCGCTGATGCCGATTCAGATTGAACAGCATGAGCTCACCGTCACCCCGTCGATCGGCATTGCGCTCTACCCCAAAGATGGCGCTGATCTCGACACCCTGTCCAAATGCGCCGATGCCGCCATGTACCGCGCCAAAGGTGACGGACGCAACAGCTACCGTTTTTTCACACCCGAGATACAAGCCCATTCCGCCCGCACCCTGCGCCTGGACAACGCACTGCGCCGTGCGCTGGCGCGTGACCAGCTTGAACTGCATTACCAACCGCAAATCTCGATGGAGACCGGTTACACCGTGGGGGCCGAGGCCTTGCTGCGCTGGCATCACCCGGAACTGGGCGCCGTGTCGCCGGCCGAATTCATCCCGATTGCCGAGAGCAGTGGCCTGATCCTGCCGATTGGGGAATGGGTCATTCGCACGGCGGTCAGGCAGTTGGCCCAATGGATCCAGCGGGGCATGGCGCCCATCACCATGGCCATCAATTTATCGTCGGTTCAGTTTCGGCATGCCAACCTGCCCCAGCTCATCACCAGCATCCTGGCTGATGCTGACTTACCCGCGCAGCTGCTGGAGCTTGAGTTGACGGAAGGCGTCGCCATGACCCACCCGCAGGGCGCCATCGCTGTGATGGATGACCTGCACCAGCGCGGGGTGCGCATGTCGATTGATGATTTTGGTACCGGCTACTCGTCCCTCAGTTACCTGAAACGGTTTAAGGTTTACAAACTCAAGATCGACCAGTCCTTCGTGCGGGACATCACCGAAGACCCCGACGACAAAGCCATCGTGGGCGCCATCATCAGCATGGCCAGCAGCCTGGGACTGAAAACCATTGCCGAAGGCGTGGAGACCGAAGGCCAGCTTGAGTTCCTGCGCGCCAAGGGCTGCAACGAGGTGCAGGGCTATTACTTCAGCCGGCCCTTAGCGGCGCAGGCATTTGAGAATTATGTGCAAAACCATGTCAACAAGGCTGTGATCCAGCGGCTCTGATCGCCGCTGACGCCTGAGTCGGCAAACCGGCTCTATTGGCTGGCGGCCTTGGCAGGCTTGGAGCCCTTGGACACGGGTGCAGAAGATGCGGGCAGCCCCAATCGTTTGGCAATGGACTGTTCCAGCGTCTTCACTTTCGGATCTATCGTGCCCTGCATCTCAATCACCAGCTTATCCACCAGTACTTTTTGCATCGCTCCACTCATCTGTGCATATTTCCGATTGACGGGCGACTCGATGATGGCGATGAGTTGTTTAAGTTCGTCCTCAGTGAACTTTTCGTCCAGCAGCGTGCCAATGGTCACTGGTGCGAGCTTGACGGCACGCTCACGCACCAACGGCACGGCTTCGTCCATGTATTTTTTCACGTCGGCCTCAATCTCTTTCGCAATCGCCTCGCGCTTGTCGGCCGCCACCCGGGACTGCAAGGCCAAGCCGGCCTGCTGCATCAGCTGCGCGGCAGGCCGCTCGGTCAGGGCCTGCGCGGCCTGCTCGATACCAGGTTGCTGCAACTGCAACATCTTGGTCACCAATTCTTTTTTTGAAGCGGTGGACTGTGCGCCTGCCACACCGGCCAGCGCCAGCAGCGCCACGAGCAATAATTTTTTCATCATGAATTCTCCAGGACAATAAGTTCAACCCTGTCAGCCCGCACCGGCTGGCAGCCATTGGTCCATTATCGCCCTGTAGCACAACAAAACCCGACAATCGGCACACCTGCCCGCCACACTGCGGGTGGCCTTTTCATTAACGCCCGGCCCATGACGACTAACGAAAAAAACCAAAAACATCTGGTACTGCTGGGGGCCGGCCATGCCCACATGCATGTGCTGTCCACCCTGGCAAGCCGGCCATGGTCGGGCGTGCAGATCACCCTGATTGCGCCCTACCCGCGCCCGCTCTATTCGGGCATGGTGCCGGGTTTTGTGGCCGGACACTATGCCCTGGATGACTGCGAGATTCCGCTGGAACCGCTGCTGAAAAATACCGGCATCCGCTGGCTGACCTGCAGCGCCACGGCACTGGATGCCAACGCACGCACCGTCACACTGGACGACGGCAGCGAACTCAGCTTTGAGTGGCTATCGGTCAATACCGGGCTGGTACAAGACCGCAACCAGATTGAACAGGCCATGCCCGGTGCCCGTGAGCATGGCTTGTTCGTACGTCCGATTGAGGCGTTTGGGGCACTGTGGCCCCGGGTCACCGAGTTGGCGCAAAGCCGCGCCCTGCGCCTGGCCGTCATCGGCGGCGCTGCTGCGGGGATCGAGTTGGCCATGGCCATCCGGCACCGGCTACCCCGTTCGTCGGTGACCCTCATCACCGGCGGCACTGCCGTCGCCGCCAACTACCCACCCGCCGTGCAACAGCGGGTGGTCAAGGCCTTGAAGCGCCGCAACATCACGGTGTTGGCAGATCTGGCGGTGGGCATGGGGGCGGGAGAAGTATTACTGGGGTGCGGCGCCCGGCTGGCCTGTGACGTGCCGCTGATTGCCTGCGGCGCGCAAGCCCCGGCCTGGCTGGGTGGCAGTGGCCTGGCGCTGGACGAGCAAGGTTTCATCGCCGTGGACGCCTGCCAACGCTCCACCAGTCACACCCATGTATTTGCTGCCGGCGATGTCAGCTCGCGGCTGGACCGGACCCTAGCCAAAAACCTGGCCGCAGCCATTGCGGGTGCAAAGCCCAGCCCCCACACGCCGCCCAAAAATACCTTGAATTTACTGTCCTGCGGCGACCACTTCGCCATTGCCAGCTGGGGCAACTACTCCGCGCAGGGGCGCTGGGTGGGTTGGTTGAAAAACTGGATTGACCGGGCGTTTATCAAGCGGTGTCGCAGGGACTGAGCGGCCGGCCTCAGAGCCACATGCCGCTGTGGGGCATCTGGATGGCATGCGATGGACCGCCGCCGAGCATGAAAGAGCCGAGCACAAAGCTGAGTACGGCGATGAAGATGCTGGCAAAAAATGCGGTCCAGAAACTGGAGACCGTGAAGCCCCGGACCAGCGACGAGACCAGCAAAATCATCAGGGCATTGATCACCAGCAGGAACAGGCCGAACGTCAGAAAGGTTAGCGGCAAAGTCAGGACAATGAGCAGCGGCTTGACAATGGCGTTCGCAAAACCCAGCAGAAGTGCCGAGACGATCAACGATGAGACATCGGCGAATCTGATTCCTTGAAAGATGTGACTGGCCACCCAGAGCGACAGCGCAGTGATGCCCCAATGCAGAAGAAAAGGCGTCAGGTTGTCCAGCATGTCAGAAGGCCTTGTTGGTGCGTTGAATGGCAAGCGCTGGATCATACTGCGCCACAGGCTTGATGATGAGCCGGCCTGTGCCGATGCAGGTGCCGCCCACCTTTTAGGTTGTAAAGAAAAGTACCGGTCGTCAACGCAGGAGAAAACCCGACGTTGCGGGTACAAGCCTGAAAAAAATTCAGGCCTGCTCAAGGTGGTCGGAGCACATGCGACTATTGCCAAGAAGGCTCCTGCCGCCAAACCTGCGGCATCGGCTACCTCTGCTGTCAAATAAGCGCGCTCATCCCAATAGGGGGACTGGGGAAACTCAGTCCCCCTTTTCTTTTGCGCTCTGTTTTTAACGGTCGCCCATCGCGTGTGCTCGCAACCCTGGCAACCCAATCCTCAGCGCACCAGCAGCTTCGCCGCACCCGTCCCGGCTGCAATCTCCCCAATCTCGCAGGCCGCATCAAAACCATGCTGCCGGAAAATTTCCAGCACCGCGTCCACCGCCTCGGGCGCGCACGACACCAGCAGGCCACCGCTGGTTTGCGGGTCGCTCAGCAGCGCCTGATCGACCGCCGCAAAACCTGCGGGCAAACCGATATCGTGACCATAACCGGCCCAATTGCGCCCCGAGGCGCCTGTCACCATGCCTTGCAAAGCCAGCTCGCGCACGCCGCCCAGCAGGGGCACGCGAGCCCAGTCGATTTGTACCGTGCAGTTGGCACCGCGCGCAATTTCCAAAGCGTGGCCGCCCAGACCAAAGCCGGTGACGTCCGTCATGGCATGCACCCCAATCAGCGCGGCCAGTTCGGGGCCCGGGGTGTTCAATTTCGTCGTGACGGCGATCATCTGCGCGTAGCCGGCGGCATCCAGCTTTTCCTTTTTCAGCGCGGCTGACAAAATGCCCACGCCCAGTGGTTTCCCCAGAATCAGACGATCCCCTACTTTGGCATCGGCATTGCGTTTGACGCGGCTGGGGTGCACCAGGCCCAAGGCCACCAGGCCATAAATCGGTTCTACCGAGTCAATGGTGTGGCCACCGGCGATGGGAATGCCTGCCGCGCGGCACACCGAGGCGCCACCTTCGAGGATTTTGGCGATGGTCTCGGTGGAGAGCACGTTGATCGGCATGCCGACCAGCGCCAGCGCCAGAATCGGTTTGCCGCCCATGGCGTAAACATCCGAGATGGCGTTGGTGGCGGCAATGCGGCCAAAGTCAAACGGGTCGTCCACGATCGGCATGAAGAAGTCGGTGGTGGCAATCAGGGCCTGCTCGTCGTTGAGCTTGTAGACGGCGGCGTCGTCTGCCGTTTCGATGCCCACCATGAGTTCTTTGGGCATCGGCATGGCGGTGATGCCCTTCAGAATTTCAGACAGCACGCCGGGTGCGATCTTGCAGCCGCAGCCGCCACCGTGGGACAGGCTGGTCAGGCGCGGCTCAACCAAGGCGCTGGTGGCAGTGCTTGGTCTTGCGGGAGTTGTTGAGGTGTTGGTCATGTCGTTTTCCAGTGAAGCATCAAGTTATTGGGGTGTACAAATCAGGCGGCCAGTTTGGCGACCAGCTGGCGCAGCAAGGCCTGCTCGCGCTGCGGCTCAAACAGGGGGGCCCGCGCCGCGCACTGTTGGCGCAACAGCGGTAAAAAATCAGCATCATCGCGGCAGCGCTGCAACAGCGCCGCCAGGGCGGCATCATCGCCCAAAGCGAAATACCCTGCATAGTGCGGGCCCAGCATGCCGACATTGCCCTCGATGCGCGAGGCCAGCACTGGCGTGCCGCTTTGCACCGCCTCCAGAATCACCTGCGCACCGCCTTCCATTTTGCTGGGGTGCACCAGCACATGGGCGCGCTGGATGTGGCGGCGCGTCTGGTCATGCGCCAGGCCCCCCAGCCAGCGGTACTGCGGGTAGCGGCTGGCGGTGAGTTGCGCCGCTTGCCCCAGCGCGGGCTCCAGCACGTCGCCAATGTGGTCCAGCAGGATGTCCGGCCGCACGGCCAGACGGGCCGCTGCGCGCAGATAGGTCAAGGGGTCTTTTTCGTCGCGCAGGTGGCCCACCATCAGTGCCCGCAAGTGACGGCTGGTTTTGATGAGCGTGGCGCGCCGGGGCGCCGACTGAAAAATCACCTGCGCCTTGTGCCGCAGCGCTTCGGGCAAAGCATCCGGCCCGCGTTCCTGCAGCAGCACCAGTTGCCCGGCCAATTGCAGGGCACGCTGGGCCGACGGGTCGGTTTGAATGTCGCGGTACAGGTCGGTGCCGGTCAGCACCACGGCCAACTGGTCCGGGCCTTTGGCCTGCGCCCAGGCCAGCGCTGACTGCGCTGATTTGCGCGCGTGCAGCGCCAGCATCACGTCGGCGGCCTCGCCTTGCCACTGGCTGGCAATGGTGGTGCGAAACAGCGGACGCAGCAAGTGCTGCCAGCGCCAGGCGGTTTGCCAGTTGCCATTATTGGCCCCGGCCAGCGCGGGGCTGATGATCAGGACGTGCGGCTGTTTTATTGACAAAATAGGCCTCCAGCCCTCGTCGCTGCTACGCAAGCAGCTATTAAATTAGTAGCAAGCATGTTCATCGTCAGTCGCGCGCCAGAAACACGGCAAACCAGTCCTGGTCGTCCCGCCATTGCTCAATTCGGGAAAAACCGGCCGCGCGCAACAGGGCTTCAAACTGCGGCGGCGTGTATTTGCAGGAGTTCTCGGTGTGAATGCGCTCACCTTCTCCAAAGTGGCGCTGCGCCCCCGGCCAGCGCACCGTCACGTCCTGCACGGCCTCCAGGTGCATCTCGATTCTTGCTTCCTGCGCGTTGAACCGCGCCCGGTGCCGCCACTGCGCCACCTCAAAATCGCTGCCGAGCAGCCGGTTGATGTGCAGCAGCAGGTTGCGGTTGAAGGCCGCCGTCACGCCCAGTGCGTCGTCGTAGGCCGGCTCCAGTACCGCGACCGGTTTGACCAGATCCACGCCCATCAGCAAGCCGCCGCCCTGGGCGGCCTGGCGGGCCTGGCGCAGGAACACCAGCGCCTCAGCCGGTGTGAAGTTGCCGATGCTCGATCCGGGGTAAAACACCAGACGCTGGCCATCACCGGCTTGCGGCGGCAGCGTCAGATCCGTCGAGAAGTCCAGGCCGACACCGACCATCTCCAGCCAGGGATGCTGGCGCTGCAGACTCTGCAAGGCGCCGCGCAAAAACGCCACCGAAATATCCACCGCCACGTAGCGCGCCGGGCGCAGCACGTCAAACAAACGTGCCGCTTTTTCACAGTTGCCCGCGCCCAGGTCCACCAAGGTCAGACCTGGCGGGATCAGCGCCGCCATCCCGGCCGCATGCCGGGCGAAGATAGTGGCTTCGGTGCGCGTCGGGTAGTACTCGGGCAGCTCGGTGATGGCTTCAAACAGACGGGACCCGAGCGCGTCATACAAATACTTCGGGTGTATGAAGGCGGCACCGGCCTGCAAACCACTCGCCAGCTCGGCGCGCACGGCAGCATGGTCGTCCTGCTGCAGCTGGACAAACACGGGGGATCGCACGCGAACGGGGACTTGGGTCATGCGCAGAGAACCTGTTTCAATCGTGACGAGGTAGCACAAGCCGGCAGCCAGCTGCGCCAGCCTGGCGAAGCAGCAAGCGGGAAAGGTTTCGAGTCTAATCGGAGATTCCAAAAAAGTTTCGGAGTCCCTTATGGTCAGCCCTTCCTCTTCCTTGCGCCCGTCCCGCAGCCTCAAAGCCCTGCTGGCCTGCGCCGTTTTGGCCGTCAGTGGCTTGTCACACGCGCAGCCGGTGTTCAAAGTGACCGCCATCCCCGACGAGTCGCCGACCGAGTTGGCGCGCAAGGCCGCACCGCTGGTGAAGTACCTGGAGCAAAAGCTGGGCATGAAGGTGGAGTTCACCCCGGTTTCCGATTACGCCGCCGCAGTGGAAGCGCTGGTGAACAAGCAGGTGGACATGGCCTGGTACGGCGGCTTCACCTTTGTGCAGGCCAATGCCCGTTCCGGCGGCAAGGTGATACCGCTGGTGCAGCGCGAAGAAGACGAGAAATTCAAATCCGTCTTCATCAGCAGTGATCCCGCGATCAAGACCCTGGCCGACCTGAAAGGCAAAACCGTGAGCTTTGGCTCGCAGTCCAGCACATCAGGCCACCTGATGCCGCGCAGCTATCTGCTGCAGGCCCATATCGACCCCGACAAGGACTTCAAACGGGTGGCCTACTCGGGGGCGCACGACGCCACCATCGCCGCCGTCGCAGCGGGCAAAGTGGATGCGGGCGCGCTCAATATCTCGGTGTGGGAGAAATTCGTGGCCGATAAAAAGGTCGATACCAACAAGGTCAAAGTGATTTTCACCACCCCCGCCTACTTCGACTACAACTGGACCGTGCATGCCGACATGCCGCTGGCCCTGCGCGAAAAGCTGACCAAAGCCTTTCTCGACCTGAACAAGAACACGCCCGAGGGCAAGGAAATTCTGGACTCGCAACGCGCCACGCGCTTCATCCCCACCAAAGCCGACAACTACAAGGGCATCGAAGCCGCCGCCCGCAGCGCGGGTCTGTTGAAGTAAATTCTTTTCGCTATTTTATTTATAGCGGATTGCGCCCTATTGACGGGGGCTAGAGCCCTATTTTACTCATGAAGATAGCCCTGGAGAACTGCAGCGGACGACATCCGGCGGCCCGCGCCAACGCGCCGGCGGCGCTACGTGGCATGAGCCTGCAGGTGGCCAGCGGCGAGCAGGTGGCCGTCATCGGCCCCTCCGGCGCCGGCAAAACCACCCTGCTGCACCTGCTGGCCTGTGCGCTGAAGCCGTCCAGCGGCGCGCTGCAACTGGACGGGCGCAATCCCTGGAATTTATCCCGGAGCGAGCTGCAGCGACTGCGCCGCGAACTGTTCCTGGCCCCGCAGGTGCCGCCGCTGCCACCACGGCAACGTGTGGTGACGACGGTGCTGGCCGGACGGTTGCCGCACGAAAGCCTGTGGGCCAGTGTGCGCAGTCTGTTTTACCCCACCGATATCGCACTGGCGGACCAGGCGCTGGCGCGTTTTGATCTGAGTGACAAGCTGTTCGAGCGGGTTGACCGGCTCTCGGGCGGCGAGCGCCAGCGCGTCGGCCTGGCCCGCGCTTTGGCCACGCAAGCCAAACTCTTTTTGGTGGACGAACCGCTGTCGGCGCTGGACCCGACCCGGGCGCAGCAGGCTGTTCTGTCGCTCACCCGCGCGGCCCACGAGCGCGCTGCCACGCTGGTGGCTACGCTGCACCATGTCGAGATGGCGCTGCAGCATTTCCCCCGCATCATCGGTCTGCGCGACGGCGAGCTGGCCTTTGACCTGCCGGCCGCGCAAGTGACGCCGGAGCGCCTGCAGCAGCTGTACGCGCAGCATCTGGACGAACTGAACGGCGCCCCGCCAACCGCGCCTCACGACGCGCCAGTGGTCGCCGCGCCGGTGGCCATGAATTGTCGGTAGCGCGGCCGGCCATGCGCGTCCCCGTCAAGCGCCCGTTGCCCGGCAGCACCCCACCCGCCCTGCGCGACCCGGCCTGGCGCGGCCGCGTGTTCTGGGCCCTGGCCGGACTGGCGCTGCTGTGGCCCATGCTGGTGCTGACCGAGTTCAAGCCCTGGCTGCTGCTGGAACCTGACGCCCTCAAGCCCGCGCTGCGCTTCCTGAGTGATTTTGTGCCACCGAGGCTGGACGGCGACTTTCTCGCGATGGTGGCGCGCGAGACCTGGCGCACGGTCGCCATCGCCACCGCTGGCCTGGCACTGGCTCTGCTGCTGGCGGTGCCGATGGCGCTGCTTTCAGCGCGGGTGCTGTCAATCTCGGCGCTCACCGGCCACATGGCACTGCTGCCGGCGGTCGTACGGCAACTGGTGCGCTGGCTGCTGATCGTGCTGCGCAGCGTGCCCGAGTTGATCTGGGCCCTGGTGTTCGTGCGGGTGGTGGGGCTGGGTCCGACCGCCGGTGTGCTGGCCATTGCGCTGACTTTTGGCGGCATGCTGGGCAAGGTCTACGCCGAAATTCTGGACAGCGGCGAAACGCATGCCACCAGCAGCCTGCTGCGCAACGGCTCGGGCCGCCTGCAGGCCTTTTTGTATGCGCTGCTGCCACAAAATGCGGCAGAACTCACCAGCTACACCGTGTACCGCTGGGAATGCGCCATCCGATCATCCGCCGTGCTCGGCTTTGTCGGCGCCGGCGGCCTGGGTCAGCAAATGGACGCGTCCATGAAGATGTTCAACGGCTCCGAAGTGGCGACCATGCTGCTGGTGTTCATGGCGCTGGTCTGGCTGGCAGACCGTATCAGCGCCTGGCTGCGCAGGGCACTGGCATGAACGCTGACGTCAAGGCGGCCGCCAACGAGGTCTACAAACTGCCGCCCAAGCTGTTTGATGCCCGCTGCAAAGCCTGCTGGTTCGTGCTCGGCGTGCTGTTGCTGGTGGCCTTCAGTTTTGGAACGCTCGACCTGAAATGGGGGCAATTTCTATCCCCTGAGGCGTTCGCCAAAATGGGCAAATTCCTGGGCGAGCTGTTGCACCCCGAGACCAGCCCGGCGTTCTTGAAGAAGCTGCTGGCCGCCGCGCTGGAAACACTGGCCATGTCCGCGCTGGGCACCTTGCTGGCGGTCATGCTCGGGCTGGCGCTGGCCCTGCCCGCCAGCAAGACGTTTGACGGCGACCCGGCGCGCTGGCGCAGCCTGACCCGGCTGCTGCTGAACGCCTTGCGCAGCGTGCCGGAGCTGATCTGGGCCACCTTGCTGCTGATTGCCGCTGGCCTGGGGCCGTTTGCCGGCACCCTGGCGCTGGGTTTGCACACCGCAGGCGTACTGGGCCGCCTGTTCGCCGAGGCCATCGAGAACGCACCGTCCGGCCCCGGCTTTGCCCTGCGCGTGCGCGGTGTGGGCGAGAGCCGCGTGTTTTTGTACGCCACCTTGCCGCAGGTGCTGCCGCAGCTGTTGAGCTACACCCTGTACCGCTGGGAAAACAACATCCGCGCCGCTGCCGTGCTGGGAGTGGTGGGGGCCGGCGGGCTGGGCCAGATGCTGGCGTTTCACATGGGGCTGTTCCAGATGGGGGAAACCAGCAGCATCCTGATCGCCATGCTGTTTTTGGTAGCGCTGGTGGATGGGCTGAGTTTTGCCAGCCGCCGCTGGCTGGCCAGCTAGATTTTGACCGCACGCCGCCAGGCGGCGCTCTCAGACGCCGCGCTGACCGAAAGCATGGCTGAATTCCTCAAAAGACGCTATAACCCTGATTGAACTTTTGAATTGGCACTCGATCATAGAGAGTGCTAACATAAAAGATATGTCACAAAGGAGTTCAGGTATGGCTTATCAAACTGGAGTTTCAGGCGCTGCTCTGGCGGTCGCCAACCCGTGGTCGATGGTGCCCCCGCTGGGCAATCTGGACGCCTACATATCGGCGGCCAACCGTTTGCCCATGCTCACGCTCGAAGAAGAGCAGGAGTTTTCGCGCAAGTTCCGGCAAGACAACGATCTGGATGCGGCCGGCAAGCTGGTGCTGTCGCACTTGCGGCTGGTGGTCTCGATTTCGCGCCAGTACCTGGGCTACGGCCTGCCGCACGGTGACCTGATCCAGGAAGGCAATGTGGGCCTGATGAAGGCTGTCAAGCGCTTTGACCCGGATCAGGGCGTGCGTCTGGTCAGTTACGCGATGCACTGGATCAAGGCCGAGATTCACGAGTACATCCTGAAGAACTGGCGCATGGTCAAGGTGGCAACCACCAAGGCCCAGCGCAAGCTGTTTTTCAACCTGCGTTCGATGAAGCAGCGCTACAAGTCGGATGATGCTGCGGCCGATGCCGGCACGCACCGCGACACCCTGAACGAGGAGCAGATCGACGCGATGGCGACTCAACTCAAGGTCAAGCGCGAAGAGGTGATCGAGATGGAAACCCGGCTCTCCGGCGGCGATGTGCTGCTGGACCCGAGTCCGTCGGACGACGGTGAAGACGCTTACGGCCCGATTTCCTACCTGACCGATGCCAGGCACGAGCCCACCGCGATGATCGAGGCCCATCAGCGCGACGTACTGGCCAGCGATGGCATTGCGACCGCGCTGGAAGCACTCGACGAACGCAGCCGCCGCATCGTGGAAGAGCGCTGGCTCAAGGTGAATGACGACAACTCGGGCGGCATGACGCTGCATGAACTGGCGGCCGTGTACGGCGTGAGCGCCGAGCGCATTCGCCAGATTGAGGTGGCGGCCATGAAGAAGATGAAAAAGACGCTGGCCGAGTACGCCTGACGCCCGGCACCTGATTGACAATGCCCCTGACGGCTACGGCCCGCAGGGGCATTTTTCATTCAAGGGCTATTCATGCACCGCAAACTGCTTCAACTTACTACGATTTTTATAGCTGCTTGCGCAGTAGCTACGGGGGCTATCGGCCAAAAAGACCCTAAGCCTGTGCCGGCCTGGCCAACCAAAACGGTGCGCATCATCGTCGGCTTTCCAGCCGGCTCGTCGCCGGACCTGACCGCACGCATCTTTGCCGAGCCGCTGTCCAGGGCGCTGGGCCAGCCCGTGATCGTGGAAAACAAGGTGGGCGCCGGCGGCAATATCGCCGCCGACTACGTGGCCAAGGCGACCGACGACCACACCATCGGCCTCATGATCAATGGCAACCTGACGATTGCCAAGCTGCTCAACCCGAAGCTCCCCTACGATCCGCTGAAGGACCTCACCCCCATCAGCCTGATCGGCGTGTCGCCACTGGTGCTGACGGCTCCCATCGGATCGCCCGGCGCCACCGCGCAGGAATTTATGGCGGCGGCCCGCACGGCTGGCGACAAGTGGAGCTACGGCACGCCGGGCGTGGGCACGGTCGGCCACATCGGCATGGAACTGCTCAAGAGCAAGACCCACATCAACCCGGTGCATGTGCCCTACCCCGGCTATCCGCAGGTCGCCAATGGCATGCTCGGCGGGCAGTTACAGCTATCGCTGTTGCCGCCGGCGCTGGCCATGGCCCAGATCAAGGCGGGCAAGCTGCGCGCCATCGGCGTCACGTCGAGCGGCCGCAGCGCGCTGGTGCCGGAACTGCCCAGCCTGGCGGAAGCCGGCGTGCAAGGTTTCAATCTGGAAATCTGGAACGCCGTGGCCGCACCGAGCACGATGCCGAAAGCGATGGTGGCGAAGCTGTCGGCCCTGTTTGTCGACATCGCACGCTCACCCGAGATGCGGCAAAAGCTGTTTCAGCAGGGCTGGCAGGTGGTGGGCAGCCCGTCCGAGGGCCTGGCCATCCGCATCAAGGCCGACACGGCCTTGATGGGCGGCGTCATTGCAACGCACGGCATCAAATCGGAGTAGTGGTTGGCCGTCATCCCGGATGTGCGCCGGGAGCCATGAATCAGGGGTTCTGCAGCAGCAACTTGATATCGGCGGCCAGCACGGCAGCGCCGCTGCCGTAACGGGTGTAGAGGCGCAACTTGCCCTGCGTGTCGTACACATAGCTGCCGGCCGAATGGTCCAGGGTGTAGCTGGTGGGCGTTTTGCCGTCCACCTTCTTAAAGTACACCTTGTAGTCTTTGGCGAGGGCGGCCAGTTTCTCGGGCGTGGTGTAGAGCGCCAGAAAGGTGGGGTCGAAATTTCCCATGTAAGCTTTCAGCACTTCCGGCGTGTCGCGCTCGGGATCCAGCGTGACAAACAGGCCCTGCAAGCGCGCACCGTCCTTGCCCAGCAGCTTTTTCACCTCGACCAGCTCGGCCATGGAGGTGGGGCACACATCCGGGCACTGCGTGTAGCCAAAGAACAGCACCACCACCTTGCCGGCAAAGTCCTTGATGCTGCGGGGCTGGCCGTTGTGGTCGGTCAAGGCGAAATCGCGCGCATAGTCGGCGCCGGTGAGGTCAATCGCAGAAAAACTCGGCTTTTTCTCGGAACAGGCAGTCATAATGGCTGCAGCCCCCGTCATACAAGCGTAGGCAGCTATTAATTTAAGAGCGTTTCGTTTTTTCATGATGAATCAGTTGGGGCAGGGCTGGCCTGCGGAACAGGTTGCGGTCTGTCCCGCCAAGTTTAGAGAACATAGTGGTCCACCAGCAAAGCGGCAAACAGCACGCTGAGGTGAATGAGTGAAAAGCGAAAGGTCTTGCGGGCCAGCGCGTCCAATGCCAATCTGGCCAAGTCCCCCACGAGAACGCTGCGCACTCAAAGCAATCATGTTTTTATGGCCATTTACGCCACGTTCAAGCTACTCATCAACGCATCGCGCACCGCCTATGCCCAGCTTCAGCTGTTCACGGCGGCTGCGTAACATCAGCGGTTAATTTATTGAAAATGCTTTGCATCATGTTCACTTTTCTTTGCATCCAATTAACCCAAGCTGACCCGCGAACCCGGAGTGCGTTCACAAACCGCGCTATGCCATCACCAATCGAATTTAAAGATTGCAGTCCACACCATCCTTGCTGTTTGCTGCGATGTCAAGCCATTTCCTCAAGGATTTGATGGATAACTTTTGCGTTGACTCAAGGTTTCACGCATTTTCGCCAGCGAAAGCACTGTCTCTGGGCGCATATCGAGACGAGCTTGTGGCTTGAAGGCATGGCCGTAAATGACCTCGAAGGTCAGTTTCAGGGGGGCACCTGCCAACGCCTGGTGCAGTTGATCGCGCCATTGCCGTCCGCGCAGACCGGCAAAACGCTGCAGATGCAAATTGCGCCCCAAGCCGCGCAATTCTTCCAGCAGCCGCTGCGGTGTCTCGAACGTCAAAGTGATGCGCTCCATGTCCATCACCGGTTCGGCAAAACCGGCAGCGGCCAGCATATCGCCCCAGTCATGCATGTCAGTGAACTCATGCGAGGGTGCCGGCCAGCCCAACGATTGGTAAAGCCCGCGCAACTCTTGCAAGGTGTCCGGCCCCAGACAGGAAAACATCACAAAACCATCCACGGCCAGGGCGCGATGCCACTGCGCCATCAAGGCTTGCGGATCAGCCGCCATGTGCAGAGCCATGTTGACCCACAGCATTTGCACGGCACCCTCGACTGGTATCCCAAACCGAGTTGGCCTGGCCTTCCAGCGGGCCGGATGCCACCAGGATTTTGCTATTGTTTTTGCAGCGTACTCTTCTTTAGGCTCATGGGATTCCATCACAAAACACCCGGCATCCGGGTAGCGACGAGCCAGCAGCGCATGCGCCTGCAGGCCGCCGCGGACGGGCTCCCAGTGCGCCCAGTTTTGGGGTTGGAGCTTGATCCATTCAAGCCGCTCTTCCATGCGCCGGGCCACCTCCTCATGCAGCCACGGAGACGGCTCGGGCGGCATTTGCTGCCAGCGCCGGGCAGCCTGGGGATCGATGGTGGGTGGACGCTGATTGGACATGATGTGTGGCGTGGTGGAGTCGCCAGAGTATATTGACCCGATGTTGTCCGGCTTGATCAAAAGGGTGTTTCATGCGCTGCCCAGCCAATGCATGGTATGCCACGCCTGGCCGACGTACCCCGTGTGCGAGGCCTGTGTCAACCGTTTCGCCCAGCCGCAGTCGCGTTGTCAGACCTGTGCACTGCCGGTTCCGCCAAGCGTCAGACAATGCGGCGCGTGCATCAAAAATCCGCCGCCGCTGAACGCATGTCTGGCCGCTGTGTCTTACGCTTTTCCGTGGTCCGACTTGATTGTGGGCTATAAGTTTCACAATCATCCCGGGCGGGCCAGTGCCTTTGCCTTGTTGTTGCGCAGCACGCCGTGGGTGGAGCCGGCATTGGACGCCGCCGACGCAGTCGTGCCGATGCCGCTATCGGTTAAACGCCTGCAGACGCGTGGCTTCAACCAGGCGCTCACGCTGGCCCGGCAACTCGCGCCGGATAAAACAGACAGCCGCCTGCTGCTTCGCATCCAGGACACGCCACCCCAGAGTTCACTCAAGCGCGCCGAGCGGCTGGACAGCGTGAAGGATGCGTTTGCGGTGGAGCCCTTGTTGTCTGCACAGATCAAGGGAGCACGGCTGGTGCTGGTGGACGATGTCATGACCAGCGGCGCCTCGCTCTTTGCTGCCGCGCGGGCGCTGCGGGCGGCCGGCGCGGCGCACATCACCGGCCTGGTGATCGCACGCACCGAATGAGACCCCCACGCTTGCCACTGCGTGTGCGGCGCTGCCCCCCGAGGGGGTTGTTTCACCTTGGGGCGGCCCGGCGGTGAAACTGGCCCCCCACGCTGCGACAATCCGGGCATGTTTCATATCGTCCTGGTCGAACCCGAAATCCCGCCCAACACCGGCAACATCATCCGTCTGTCGGCCAACACGGGCTGCACCCTGCACCTGATTGAGCCGTTGGGGTTTTCAATGGACGACAAACATATGCGTCGTGCCGGGCTGGACTACCACGAGTACGCCGAACTCAAACGCCATGCCAGCTGGCAGACATTTCTGAACACCGAACACCCGGCTCCGAATCGCATGTTCGCACTGACCACCCGCGCCAGCCGAGGCGTGCATGGCGTGCAATTCGCGCCGGGCGACTGGCTGGTGTTTGGTTCCGAGACCCGGGGACTGTCCGAGGCGGTACGCCAGTCGTTTGCACCCGCACAGTGCCTGAAGCTGCCCATGATTGAGGGACAGCGCAGCCTGAATTTGTCCAACGCAGTGGCAGTCACGGTTTTTGAAGCGTGGCGGCAAAACGGGTTTGGACCACCTGCTGAGGCACCCGCAGCGCTCTAAGCGGTCGTCAAAACCCAAAGCCATGTCGGGCGCTACGCCTGCGCCGGCGACAGCCGTCAGGGCCGAGTACTTTGCCGCCCTGAAGGCCGGTACTTTGCCCCAGTATGTAAATTAGTCAGCAGCCGCCCTCAGACAGACATGCGCTAAACCGCAGTGGCTACGGATAGTGCCGCGCCAGCGACTCGGCCACACACACCGGCTTCATTGAGCCTTCCCGTTCAATGGCAACTTCCCACATCATTTGTGCGCCGCCGTTATCGATGGGCTCACTCTTGAGCAGCTTCAGGCGGGCGCGCAGGCGGCTACCCACCGGCACCGGCGCCATGAAGCGCACCTTGTTCAACCCGTAATTCACGCCCATGCGGGTCTCGACAATTTTCAGGGACGACTCAAAAAACTTCGGGATCAGCGACAGCGTCAGAAAACCGTGCGCGATCGGCCCCCCAAAGGGACCGGCCTTGGCCTTCTCAACGTCCACGTGAATCCACTGGTGGTCACCGGTGGCTTGCGCAAACTGGTTCACCTGCTCTTGCGTGATGGTGATCCAGTCGGAGACCGTGACTTCCTGTCCTGCAAGTCCTGACAGTTCGGAGAGGGTTTGAAATATTTTCATGACGTCACTGTAGGGACGCGTCTGCCGGTCGCTTGTCAGGTGAGCGACAAAGCAGGTTGATCAGGCATCCAGCCACTCGCAGATCGGCTGCCACTGCGCGAGATCTTTTTCCACCCGGGCCGGCGCCACATCAAACAGGGTCAGGCCGCGCGCCGCCAGATGAATATAGTTTTGCGTGTCGCGCAGGTAGCTCAACACCGGCAAGCCCAGGGAATCCACAAATTCATGCAGCTTGTCAGCGGCAATGGTGCGGGCGTCCACCCGCATGCCCACCAGGCCAATCTGCAGTTTGTCATAGTGCTTGTTCTGCAGCAGTTGATCCAGAAACGCCCGCGTGGCAAAAATATCAAACACACTGGGCTGCAAGGGCACGATCACCTTGTGTGCCATTTTGATCACGTCATTGAAGCGCCAGCCGTGCAGGCCCGCCGGCGTGTCCAGCACCACATGGGTCGCGCCTTTGGGCGGTTTGGCAATCAGGTCGGCACTCACGTCCCAGGTGGCGATAGGGTGTGCGGCTGGCGGGCGCAGCCCCAGCCACAAGCGTGAGGACTGCTGGCGGTCCGCGTCGCCCAGCATCACCGCGTGCCCTTGTGCCGCGTAATAGCCAGCGATATTGGTAGACAGGGTGGACTTGCCCACACCACCTTTTGGATTGGCAACCACGACCACTGGCATGAAACACTCCTTGAAATTAGACTTTGCGCTATGTTAGCGGTATGCACGAACACCATAAAACGTTACAACAAGACTTTATCCAAAACGGCGAAAGGATCGCGATGAAAATCAATTCAAAGGATTTCCGGGTGCAGGAAGGCGAAAAGGTCAAGCTCAAGAAGTGGCCGACGCTGGTGAAGCCCGTTTACCAGTCGAAAGAGCAGTATCAGAAACTCCTCGGAGAACAGGTGGGGGCGCTAAGCGAACAACAACAACGTCACTACGCATCCAACCGCTATGCGGTGTTGCTGATTTTTCAGGCGATGGACGCCGCCGGGAAGGATGGTGCCATCAAACACGTGATGTCCGGCGTCAATCCCCAGGGTTGCCAGGTGTTCAGTTTCAACCATCCGAGTGCGGCGGAATTGGCGCACGATTTTCTGTGGCGCACCACCCAGTGCTTGCCAGAACAGGGGCGGATCGGCATCTTTAACCGGTCCTATTATGAGGAGGTGCTGATCGCTCGGGTGCATCCGGAGATCCTCCGCGCTGAGAGGCTTCCGGATAGGCGGCTTGACGCGAAGACGGTCTGGCAAGAACGCTATCGTTCCATCGTGGACTCGGAGAATCATCTCTATCGCAATGGCACCCGGATCATCAAGTTCTTCCTTCACCTGTCAGAGGAAGAGCAGCGAAAGCGCTTTCTCGCGCGCATCGACAAGCCTGAAAAAAACTGGAAATTCAGTCTTGCCGACCTTGAAGAGCGGAAATTCTGGAAACAGTACATGCTGGCCTACGAGGCGTGCCTGAGCGCCACGAGCACCAAAACTGCCCCCTGGTATGTGGTGCCCGCCGACGACAAGGAGAACGCCCGGCTGATTATTTCCCGGATTATTCTGGATACCTTCAAGGCGCTCAAATTGCACTACCCCGAAGCCGACACCAAGCACCGGCAGGAATTGCAGTTGATCCGCCAGCAGCTGGTGAAGGAAGGCCCGGGCAGCCACTGAGCTTGATAAAGTCGGCCGGCACCGGCTACCTGGAAAAAGTCGGAGGTTTATCTTGTCACGCGTTATTTTTATAAAAACAGCCTCTAGCCCCCGTCACCATTGCGTTAACAGCTATTAATTAAATAGCAACTACATCACCGCATCCCACACCAGCTTGACCCCGGTGAGGAACATGCCGGCATAGACGCACCGGTAAAACAGCACCTGGCTGATGCGTCGCGCCAGGTACACGCCAACCCAGACGCCAATCGGCGCGATCGGCAGCAGCACCAGCGAAGTCGCCATGTTGCGCCCATCCAGCAAGCCCAGCCAGGCATAGGGAATCCATTTGGACAGGTTGATGACGAAGAAAAAGAAAGCCATGGTGGCGGTGAACTGCACCGGCGACAGGCGCATCGGGATCATGTAGGCGTTGATCGGCGGACCGCCGGCGTGGGCAATGAAACTGGTAAAACCCGAGATGGCGGTCAGGATCGCGCCCAGCCACTTGGGGGGTGGCGCACTGTCAACCTTGGGCGGGAACAGCAGGCGCTGCGCCAGAAACAGCAGGGTAAACACGCCCACCATGCCAGCCACGGTGTGGGCGTCCAGCAGCTTGAAGAGCAGTGCCCCGATCACGATGCCGACCAGCCCGCAGGGGATCAGGAACTTGAGCAGCTTCAGGTCGAAGTCTTTGCGAAATGCCGCCATGCCCAGAATGTCCATCAGCAGCAACACCGGCATCAGAATGGCGGCCGCCTGCGGCACGGTGACGGCCAGCGCCATCATGGGCACCGCCAGCGAGCCAAAGCCCGCGCCAAAGCCGCTCTTGCTGACACCCAGCAACAGCACGGCGGGGATGGTGACGGCGTAAAAAAACGGGTCGGTGATGATGGGCAACGCCATGGCGCGAAAATCCTGACATGAACAATATTCAATCCTGGGGGGAAACCCTGAGACTACTGGTAGAACTGGCCGCTACGGCGGCATTTGCATTGTCGGGCGTTTTGGAGGCGGCGCGCAAACGACTGGACGTCGTCGGCGTGTGCGTGGTGGGCTTTGTCGCCGCATTTGGCGGCGGCACCTTGCGCGATTTGCTGCTGGACCAGCGCCCTTTCTTTTGGGTGCGCCATGAAGAAATGCTCTGGGGCGTACTGGCCTTGTGCATGCTGGCCATGCTGTTCCTGCGGCATCGGCATTTTGAATTAACCGAAAAAGCCATCCAGTGGCCCGACGCGCTGGGTTTGGGGCTTTTCACGGCCACTGGCGTGCACCAGGCCCTCGCACTTGAAATGCCGGGTTTGGTCGCTGTGCTGATGGGCCTGGTCACCGGCGTTTTTGGCGGTGTGCTGCGCGACGTGGTGTGCAACGAAATCCCCAGCGCCTTTCGTGACCACCAGCCGTACGCGGTATGGGCGTTTGTCGGGGGCTGGGCTTATGTGGGCCTGTGGCAGGCCGACGTCCCGGGCTGGCTGGCGCTGGTGGCCTGCGTGGGCATCACGGCGGGCTTGCGCGCCCTGTCTTTATGGCGCAATTGGGAACTGCCCGCCTGGCGGGTGTGAGCTTGAAGGCGCAAGCAGCTGTTCATTAACCAGCAAATCAAACCCGTTCAAGGATGACGGCAATGCCCTGCCCGACGCCAATGCACATGGTGCACAGCGCGTAGCGGCCACCGCTGGCGTGCAGACGGTTGATGGCGGTGGTGGCCAACCGTGCGCCTGACGCACCCAGCGGATGGCCCAGCGCAATCGCGCCGCCCCAGGCGTTGACGCGTTCGTCATCGTCCGGCAAGCCCAACTGGCGCAGCACGGCCAGGCCCTGCGCGGCAAACGCTTCGTTGAGTTCAATCACATCGAGTTGCGCCAGCGTCAGGCCGGTCAGGGCCAGCACTTTTTGCGTCGCCGGGGCCGGGCCGATGCCCATGAGGCGTGGCGCAACACCGGCGGTGGCCATACCGACCACGCGGGCTCGGGGCGTCAGTCCGTTTTTGGCGGCGGTGGCTTCATCGGCCAGCAGCAGGGCACAGGCGCCGTCGTTGACGCCGCTGGCGTTGCCGGCCGTGACGGTGCCGTCCGGACGCACGATGGGCTTGAGCTTGGCCAGCACTTCCAGGCTGGTTTCCCGCGGGTGCTCGTCCTGGTCCACGATGAGGACGTCGCCTTTTTTCTGGGCAATGGTTACGGGTGTGATTTCACGCGCCAGATGGCCCGCCTTCTGCGCTGCCACCGCTTTCATCTGGCTGGCCAGCGCCATGCGGTCTTGCGCTTCACGCTCGATCTTGAATTCGGTAGCGACGTTCTCGGCTGTTTCCGGCATGCTGTCCACGCCGTACTGGGCTTTCATCAGCTTGTTGACGAAACGCCAGCCGATGGTGGTGTCATAAACCGCGTTGGCGCGGCTGAAGGCACTCTCGGCCTTGGGCATGACGAAGGGTGCGCGGCTCATGCTTTCGACGCCGCCCGCGATCATCAAAGTGGCTTCTCCGGCTTTGATGGCGCGGGCTGCCGTGCCGACCGCATCCAAGCCCGAGCCGCACAGACGGTTGAGGGTGGCCCCCGGCACGTTCATGGGCAGACCGGCCAGCAGCGACGCCATGTGGGCGACGTTGCGGTTGTCTTCACCGGCCTGGTTGGCGCAGCCAAAAATCACATCGGTGACTGCCTGCCAGTCCACATTCAGGTTGCGCGCCATCAGCGCTTTGAGCGGGATGGCGCCGAGGTCGTCGGTGCGCACGCTGGAGAGCGCGCCACCGTAGCGGCCGAAGGGCGTGCGGATGGCGTCGCAGATATAGGCTTGGGTCATGGCGTTCGTCCTCGGGAAAGAATTGCATTTTCGCTGGCGGCAAGCCCTTTTCGCTGTACTGTCGGCGACGGCGCGCGACAATACGCCCCACTATGTTCTCACCTTCCCAAGCCGATGTCCGCCGTTTCTTTTGCTCGATTTATACCAAAGTCCTCGCCGGTCAACCGCTGGAAGCTATTGAAACCATAGCAAGCTTGTGGATTGACGAGCATCCCGAATACCACGCCGCACTGGCCGATGTCGATGCCGCCCTGGCCTCCATGCAGCACGCCGAGGAGGGCAAGACCAATCCGTTCCTGCACCTGTCGATGCACCTGTCCATCAGCGAACAGTGCAGCATTGACCAGCCGCGCGGCATCCGGCAAGCCGTGGAGTTGCTGACCCATCGCCGCAACTCGCTGCACCTCGCCCACCACGCAGCCATGGATTGCCTGGGCAAGATGATTTGGGAAAGCCAGCGCGCCGGTCGCCCGCCCGACGGGGACGCCTACATCGCCTGTGTGCAGCAGCACGCCACGCGGGATTGAGACATTGCGGCGGGGGACTGCGGCGTCTGGGCTGGGTTCATCGGACTTTATGGCAGCGCTTGAGTGAGCTTCATGCCTGCACTTGGGCGAGCGCGCCGGGCGTCCGTGCCGCGTCGCTGGCGCGCTCACGGACTGACGTGTTCGGCGCGCCCCTGTCATCGCCTTAACTGATTCGTTGGCACATCGCCTCTGTGGCAACCGAGAATTGGCGCCAGCGCCCCGGCACAGCCACCCGCCACGCTGGCGAGGTGGTTAGCGGGGGAGGATTGAACATCAATAAAACATGACTGACCCGGTTCGGTCGCTCACCCCACGAACATCATCCTGCCCCTAATTGGTCCAGCATTAGAAAATGCATCTCGCTTAAGAGCTCTCAGCACAGTTCATTCACCTGCCACAGACCACTGTCGCGGATTTTGACCTTCGGCGAATGAAGGCCGAGCCATTGCTGTGACGGACGACAGTCCGGACAATCGAAAACCGTGGAAATCATTCTGGCTTCCAGTTCAAGCCGATCATCCTTCATCGGCACACTTATCACGACAAAGTGGAAGCGATTCTGGATGCAATCCGTAACTCGCCGCTCAACCGCCTTCTGTTTGTCGAAATCCACTATTTCGCCATACGCGGTTTTCGCCACGCTGGTCGTCAGATCAAGTTCCCAATGTTTGAGAAATGGATCTTGCTCCCCACTCAACAATGCACGACCGATATTTTTCCGAAAAATGCTTCTGTCTTTATTCTCATTTAAAAAATGTTGCTTTAGTCTGGAGCGCAACTGGCCGCTCCCAGTATGAGTACCTACCCTGACGATGCGTTCTCCACCATGTCCTAACTCACCTGACTCATATAACACGTAGATTCCATTCGTCGGAATAAACGAGCCATCGAACGGGAACCGGAATATCTCGCGTTCGCGCAATATCCGATGAAGTCGATCACAAGTTGCTGTCACGTCGTTTCTCGCTTAAGTAGTGAAGCTGGCGACCTATTGTCAAACCTTCCATCGGAACCTCGAATGAGCGCAGCTTAGGAATCAGAAACTTCCGGTATTTCTGACCTGCCAGAAATACGAAATGATCACGTTCAAAATCGGTACGTTCACCCAATTGCACCAAAACGCCTTCCGCCCAAGCTTGTATAGCGGGCGATTTCATGGTGTTGAGCGTTAGTTCGTAGGGCTCCACCTCGGTATCGAGGTCTACCACTCCGTGCAGCGCTGAAAGGATATAGATTGCGTCAGGCTTCAGGGCATGGGCGTACTCAATATTCAGTCGAAATAGGGGGCTGACATAGAGGTCGCGAGCCCGAGCCCTACTGGACAATTTTTTCTTTACACAGGAAATCAAAATAATCGTCTTCACGCAATCTTCTCGAATAGAGGGGACATGTATTACTGCAATTTGCTGATCATTGGAACAGTATCCCGTGTGAGGTCTCGCATAATAAGCCTATGGTCAGGAGCCGGGTCCAATAGACCGATACCGCTGCTTATTCGTCACCCACACCACCCGCACCAATCGAGTGAAAGGGCCATAAATCACGCCCCCCACCCACCACCCCCGCCGACGTGCCGGGTGGCTGTTTCGGGGCGCTGGAGAGACGCTGGCGTGGCGTGTCTCGCGCATCCACCGGCTGCAAAAAAAGATGAATCGCTACGAATTTAATAGCTGCTAGCGCTTGATACACGGGAGCCAGAAGCACAAAAGCCGCTCAGTGAGCGGCTTTTGTGAAGTGGAACTGAAGTTCAGTTAGCGGAACTTAGCCTGCGGCACCGTCTTGAGTTCACCCGGCAGTGAGCTCACGTAATTGGCCAGTTCTTTGAGTTCTGCATTGGAGAACTGCTTGGCGATACCGCCCATGATGCCATTGGCACGGCCCCAGGTCGCGTTACCTTCTGTCTTGTACGACTAACAGGTAGTCGGCATGCTGACCCGCGATCTTGGGATAACTGGGGTCAACGGGCAAGCTGAAGCTGTCGCCATGGCAAGACACGCAGGCGGCCTTCTTGACCAACTCGGCGGCATGGGCGTTGCCATCGGCTGCTTTGCCCAGTGCGGGAGCACCGTCAACCTTACCCAGGGCTTCGTAATAGGCGGCCACATCGGCCATGTCCTGCTCGCTCAGGTTGTCAACAATACCGCGCATGGTGGGGTGTTTGCGATCGCCTTTTTTGTAGACGGGGAGTGCTGACACAATGTACTTTTCGCCCTGGCCCGAAATCATGGGGACTTTGTAGACCTCGGGGAAGCTGGCCTGATAGCCTTGGATGCCATGACAGCCAATGCACATGGCGATTTTTTTCTCGCCGGCTTTAATATCACCCTTGATCTCTTGGGCATTGGCAGAAAAGACCGTCGCACAAACGACAACCAAGACAGACAGTGACGGCAAGAATTTGTTCATTTTGAGAGGACAATTAACAAATGTTTAAGATAGATCAAACAATCATTACATCGGCCACCAACCCTTCAGCTAACTGCTGTTTTCCCTGATCAAGCCAGAACCATGAAATTCCAAGGAACCAAAAACTACGTCGCCACCCAGGATTTGATGCTGTCCGTCAACGCGGCCATCACCCTCAAGCGCCCGCTACTGGTCAAGGGCGAGCCCGGCACCGGCAAAACCATGCTGGCCGAAGAAGTAGCCGGCGCGCTGGACATGCCACTGCTGCAATGGCACATCAAGTCGACCACCAAGGCGCAGCAGGGCCTGTATGAATACGATGCGGTGAGCCGCCTGCGCGATTCGCAACTCTCCGATGTGGAAGGTAGCGAGCGCGTCAAGGACATCAACAACTACATCGTCAAAGGCGTGCTGTGGCAGGCCTTCACGGCCGAGCAGCCGGTGGCACTGCTGATTGATGAAATCGACAAGGCCGACATCGAGTTCCCCAACGACTTGCTGCGTGAAATCGACCGCATGGAGTTTTATTGTTATGAGACGCGGCAACTGATCAAGGCCAAAAATCGGCCGCTGGTGTTCATCACCTCGAACAACGAAAAAGAACTGCCCGACGCCTTTTTGCGCCGCTGCTTCTTCCACTACATCAAGTTCCCCGATGCCGACACCATGAAGAGCATTGTGGACGTGCACTTTCCTGGCCTGAAACAAGAACTGCTGACAGCGGCCATGAAAACCTTTTATGACGTGCGCAACCTGCCGGGTCTGAAAAAGAAACCTTCCACCAGCGAGCTGCTGGACTGGCTCAAGCTGCTGGTGGCCGAAGACATCCCGCTGGCGGCGCTGCAAAGCCAGGACGACAAAGTGGCAGTGCCGCCGCTGGTCGGCGCCTTGCTGAAAAACGAACAGGATGTGACCTTGTTTGAAAAACTGGTGTTCATGCAACGGCATAACCGCTGAACAGTCAAAGGAACATTAGTCATGGATAAATCACTGTTGATCGAAGGCCTGTCAGATGCCGTCGGCTTTATAGGTGGCGCCCTGTTGGGCTTCTGGATCGGCCGCCTTTTTAGCCTGGACATTTTTAGCGAAGGCTACGGCAACGCCAGCATTGTCGGCATTGTGCTGGTGGGCCTGGGTGGCGGTATCGGCCTGCAACTGGCCCGGCGCTGGCGCAAACGCAGCAACGCCAACACAGAAGACTGAGAAAGATTGAGCATGGCCTACGTTGAGCCTGTCACCCTGGCTGCGCGCGGCGTCGAACTGGTGCCGCTGGCCCTCGTCCATGAAAGCGGCCTGCGCGCCGCCGCAGCGGATGGCGCGCTGTGGAAGCTGCGCATCACATCGGTACCCGAGCCGGAACAAACCCGCAAATACATTGAGGACGCGCTGGTCATGCGCGAAGCCGGCAACCGGTTTGCCTTTGCCGTACTGGAAACCGCCACCGGCACCGTACTGGGCAGCACCAGCTACCACGACATCGTGCCAGCCCTTCAGCGCGTCGAAATTGGCTGGACCTGGTATGCCCGCCGTTGCCAGCGCACCCACATCAACACCACCTGCAAATTACTCATGATGACCCATGCATTTGAGACGCTAGGTAGCTATGTGGTGGGCTGGCGCACCGACAACTTCAACTTTGCGTCACAGGCGGCCATCGAGCGCCTGGGCGCCAAAAAAGACGGCGTCTTGCGCGGTCACGCCCTGCGCCGCGACGGCACCATTCGCGACACCGTGATGTACAGCATGCGCAGCGGTGAATGGCCGGAGGCCAAAGCCCAGTTGCTGTACCTGCTGGACAAACCGCGCTAGCAAGTATCAGAAGGACATCATGCTGATTGACTTTTTCTACTCCCTGCGCTCGGCCAAACTGCCGGTGTCGGTCAAGGAATTTCTCACCCTGCTCGAAGCGCTGAAAGCCGGCGTGGTCGGCCCCAATGCGCCCGAGCCTGAGGGCGACGCGGAGGCCAGCGGCTACAAGATCGATGATTTCTACTACTTGAGCCGAACCACGCTGGTGAAGGACGAAAAGCACTTCGACAAGTTCGACCGCGCCTTTGCCGCCTACTTCAAGGGCGTGGAGATGGTGGCAGACTTCACCAAGGACATCCCGCTGGAGTGGCTACGCAAGAACCTGGAACTGGAACTCAGTCCCGAGGAGCGCGCCAAGATCGAGAAGATGGGCTGGGACGAGCTGATGGCAACGCTTAAAAAGCGTTTTGAAGAGCAAAAGGAACGCCACGAAGGCGGCTCCAAATGGATAGGCACCGGTGGCACCAGCCCGTTTGGCGCCTATGGCCAGAACCCGCAAGGCATTCGCATTGGGCAAGACAAGAGCCGCAACAAGAGTGCGGTGAAGGTCTGGGACCAGCGCGCCTACAAGGACTACGACGACTCGCAGGAGTTGGGCACGCGCAACATCAAGGTGGCGCTACGACGCCTGCGCAAATTTGCGCGCGAGGGCCATGAAGAAGAGCTGGACCTGGACGACACCATCTACTCCACCGCCGCCAACGCCGGCTATCTGGACATCAAGATGCGCCCCGAGCGCCACAACAACGTGAAGGTGCTGCTGCTGATGGACGTCGGCGGCACCATGGATGAGCATATCCAGCGGGTGGAGGAGCTGTTCAGCGCCACCAAATCGGAGTTCAAGCACCTGGAGTTTTATTACTTCCACAACTGCGTGTATGACTTCATGTGGAAGAACAACCGGCGCCGCTTTGCCGAAAAATTCCCAACCTGGGACATCATCCGCAAGTACAACAAGGACTACAAGCTGATCTTCATCGGCGACGCCACCATGAGCCCCTACGAGATTTTGCAGCCCGGCGGCAGTGTCGAATACAACAACGAAGAAGCCGGCGTTGAGTGGCTGCAGCGGCTCACCAGCGCCTTCCCCAAATTCGCCTGGATCAACCCCGAGCCGCAAGGCGTCTGGCAATACCGCCAGAGCATCAGCGTGGTCCAGCAAATTGTGAATCAACGCATGTTTCCGCTAACCCTCAAGGGGCTGGAAGAAGCGATGCGGCTGCTGACAAAATAGCCGGATGTTCGAGCGACGAAAAAACAAACTGTCAAACAAGCTGCGTCTGTGGATAGCGTTTTTTGTTTTGATGGCAGGATTTGCCGGGGCGCTGCAGGCCCAAACCCTGGCCTTTGACATCGAGATTCAGGCGCCGCCAGCGGTTCAGGACTACTTGCAACGTCACATCGAACTGCAACGCTACCGTGAGTTGACTGATCTCGACGCCAATGAACTGGCGCGGCTATTGACCGCTGCCGAGCGCAATCTACAAGACCTGCTGGGCACGCTGGGCTATTTTTCACCCGCGATCCAGCTGGTCGTGCATGACACGCCCCAAAACCCGAAAGCAGCGCGCCGCGTCGTGATCACCGTGCAGCCTGGCGAGCCCGTCAAAATCAGCGAGGTCACCATTGAGTTCAGCGGCCCGATTGCGCAAAATGACGCCACGCTGGACCAGCGTAGCGCCATTCGCGCCACTTGGGCCTTGCGCCGTGGCATGGTGTTTACCCAGGCGAATTGGGATGCCGCGAAAACACAGGCGCTGCGGCTGCTGACCGCCCAGCGCTATCCAGTCGGGAGCATTCTTTCCAGCCGCGCGGAAATTGACCCGGATACGAAAATGGCCCGTCTGAGCATCACACTGGACTCCGGCCCGGCCTACCGCCTGGGGCCTGTGCAGATCAGCGGCCTACAACGTTACGACGCGCAACTGGTGACCCGGCTGGCCCGCTTGACGCCGGGCGCAGACTACGATCAAAACCAATTACTGGAAGCGCAGCAACGTCTGTCAGACAGCGGGTTCTTCGACTCGGTGTTTGTTTCTCTTGACACCACAGGCAATCCGTCGGCCGCGCCCGTGCTGGTGCAACTGCGCGAGGCCAAGCTGCAGAAAATCGTACTGGGCGTGGGTGCCAGCACCGACGGCGGGGCGCGGCTGTCGATGGAGCACACCCACCACCAAGTGCCGGGCATTGGCTGGAGCGCCCTATCGAAACTCTCACTGGACCGTGAGACCAGGTCCCTGGGCACCGAGTTGACAGCACCGCCGGATGAAACAGGCTGGCGCTGGATGACTTCGGCCTTGTTTCAAAACCAGTCCGCGGGCAGCTTCGAGGTGGACAGCCAGCGCTATCGGGCCGGTCGTGGACAAACCGGTGAGCGGATTGACCGCAACTACTACTTGCAATATGACCGCGCCAAAACCTCAGTCTCTGGCTTGCCGACCGTGGCCGATGCGCTCAGCGCCAACTACGCATGGACCCAGCGCAACTTCGACACCCTGCCCTTTCCTTCCAGTGGTTACGGCCTGGGCGCAGAACTCGGCGGCGGCGTCACGCTGGGCAGCAGCAGACAACCCTATCTGCGCGCTCTGGCGCGATGGCTGGACATATGGCCGCTGTCCGGCGAGCAGACTGGCACGCGCGCCTCGATGCGCTCAGGCCGCGTGGCCCTGCGTGCCGAGGGCGGTATGGTGTTGGCACGTACCGGCGCAGAGCTACCCAGCACACAGCTGTTCCTGACGGGTGGCGATACTTCCGTGCGCGGTTACGCCTTGCGCAGCATTGGCACCAAACTGGCCAATGGCGAGATCGCCGCCGGTCGTTACCTGGCCACAGGCAGTGTGGAATGGCAGCGCCCGATCGTGATCAACGACAAACTCACCGATTGGGAGAGCACTGTTTTTCTGGATGCCGGGGCCGTGGCCGACAAGCCGTCGGCGCTGCGCGCCCAAGTGGGTGTGGGTGCCGGGGTCCGCTGGAGGAGCCCGGTGGGGCCGCTGCAAATTGATTTGGCGTACGGGGTCGCCGTCCAGCAAGTGCGCCTGCACATGAGTGTGGGGTTCGCCTTCTGATGAAACTGCGCCCGCTCTTCATCTGGCTCAGTGGGCTGCTGGCAACGGCGGTGTTGCTGGTGGGCGCCCTGCTCCTGGCCTTCTGGGTCTGGACCGATAGCGACACGTCGCTGGCCACCGCGCTCAAACAGGCATCGCGCTACCTGCCTGCCGGGCAGCTGCTGGTGGCCGAGGACGTGCGAGGTACCCTGCGCAAGGGTGGCCACATTGGCTTGCTGCGCTGGGAAAAAAACGGACTGGTGGTTGAGGCGCGCCAGATCGATCTGGTCTGGCAACCGAGGGCCCTGCTGGACCGCCGGCTGCAGTTGGACACGCTGCACGTGGCGCAACTCAGCGTTGAAAACCCGGGCCCGGCAACCGGTGCCGCCCCGCTGGACAACGTGCTGCTGCCGTTTCAGGTTGATCTGACGTTTGCCATCGATGCGCTAAGTTGGGCTGGCCCGGGCGCGCTGCAAGCCACGGGCCTGTCGGGCCGCTATCAGTTTGATGGCACGCGTCACGGACTCAAGCTCGAGGGCGCCCAACTGGCGGCGGGCCACTACCAGGCCCAAGCCAGCCTGCTGGCAAGCGCGCCTTTGGCGCTGGACGTACAGGTGCAAGGCGATGTGCAAGCCCCCATTCCCGGCAATACGCAGCCACTGCCACTGACCGCCACCGCCTCGGTGCGCGGCAATCTGGCGGGGCCCAATGCACTGCTGGAGGTGCAGGCCGTGCTGCGTCCTGCCACGTCTGCTACCCCAACTCCCAACCCAGGTATCGCATCCAAAGCTACACCACCGATGCAGGCCACTCTGGCCGCCCTGATCAACCCCTGGGCGCCGCTGCCCATCGTCAAAGCCGAGGCCACGTTCCGCGATCTGGACCTGGCCGCCCTGTGGCCCGATGCACCGCAAACCCTGCTCACCGGCAGCGCAGCGGTGCTGCCTGACACAAGGCCCCCAAACCCTGCCACTAGCGCAAACTGGCAAGCGCATGGCAGCTTCACGAACCGGCTAAGTGGCCCCTGGAATCTGCACCATCTGCCAGTAGATGCCGCGCAGGCAAGCTTGAGTTTCAGCAACGGACAGTGGCAGGTTCAGTCGCTCACCGCCGACATCGCGGGCGGACGCCTGGCGGTGCAAGGTCAGCTGGCTGGCGCTATTGGAAAAAACGGAAAAGCAACTGCCATTTCAGGCTGGCAAGCGCAGGCGACGCTGCAAAACATCAACCCGGCTGCCATTCACACACAACTGGCTGCTGCGCGAATTGACGGGCAGCTCACTGCCACGGCCACACCGCAAGCGATTGAGTTTGACGCCCGCTTGCAGCCCTCCGCCAAACAACCCGATGCATCACGGCTTCAGGGCCTGCATCTGAAAAACGCAGTCGCCAAAGGGCGCTGGGCAGATGGAACGTTAAGCGTGCAGACGCTGCTACTGCAAACCAGTGATGCCTCGGTGCAAGGCCAGCTCGAGGTGCATCTGGCCAGCAAAGCCACGCGCGGGCAGATGCAATTGACGCTACCGGGCGGACAGGCACAAATTCACGGGCAGATGAGTGGGCAAGCCGGAAATGGCGAATTTTCCCTGCAGGTGTCGGATGCGGCCAAAGCCTCGCGCTGGCTGGAGACACTGCCCGGAGCGCCCAAGCTGATGACCGGCCACGCAGTTCAGGGCAATGGTGAACTCACAGGGAACTGGGCCGGGGGTTGGCAAAGCTCAAATCTGGCCGTGCAAAGCAATCTGCGCGCCCTGGTACTACAGCCAGACGGCGGCAATCAGCCAAGCGGCACGCGCCGTTTCAACCTGCAAGCACAGGCGACCGGCGGGCGCAGTGCCGAAGGCGATTGGCAAGCCGTGGTCAGCTCCGCCCGGCTGCAAGCGCAGAGTGGCCTGCAGCCCGGCAACTGGACCGCTCAAATCCGCCAACCGGTCAGCATCGGCTGGAAAAGCACTGCAACGGGCAGTGTGCTGGAAACCAGCGCGGGCGAATCAGACCTGACGGGCCCGAGCCCCGGCGCCGCCACCCTCGTGTGGCGGCCCATTCGTTGGAGCCGAATTGGGACCCGCCATGAGCTTAAAACCCAAGGCCAACTACTAGGCGTGCCGCTGGGCTGGCTGGAACTGCTTGGCAGCGACCAGCTGAGCAAGATGGGCCTGCGCGGCGATCTGGTTTTTGATGGCGATTGGGATGTGCTGGCAGCTGACACGCTCAAAGTAAGCGCATCGCTGGTGCGCCGCAGCGGCGATATCAGCGTGCAGGCGGAGGGTGAAACTGGCTCTGCGGTGAGCGCCGGCGTCAGGGACGCCCGCGTCACTTTGAAAACGGACGGCGATGCGTTACGTGTTAGCGCGCACTGGGACAGCGAGCGGGCGGGCCTGGCCCAAGGCGAATTCAGCACCAGAATCTCCAGCGGTGGTGAAGGATGGAAATGGCCTGCCGATGCGCCGCTGACCGGCTCGCTGCAAGCACAACTGCCGCAAGCTGGCGTTTGGTCAGTGCTCGCCCCCCCGGGCTGGCGAATTCGCGGCACGCTGGACGCCAACATCGCACTCAGCGGCACACGCATAGCACCGCAATGGCGTGGTACGTTGAATGCCGACAGTCTGGCCCTGCGATCCATCGCCGATGGCATTGAATTCAGCAACGGCAGACTGCGCAGCACCCTGAGCGGACAGCGTCTTGACATCCATGAGTTCAGTTTGCAGGGCGCCACGGGTGGCGGTGGCAGTGGCGGCCTGCTGAATGCCAAAGGCTTCGCGCAGTGGCTGCCCGATGGCACAGGTGCCACTTCGAGCCTGTCCAAAATTCGCATCGAACTGGAAGCTCAGGCGCAAGCCCTGCGCGTGACGGCGCGCGCCGACCGACGTCTGGCGGTTTCGGGCCAGCTTCAGGCAAAACTACTGAATGCAAAACTGGAAATACGCGGCGCGCTCAAGGCAGATCAGGCGCTCTTCATCCTGCCCGATGAAAACACCCCCAGCCTCGGTGATGACGTGGTGGTGAAATCCTCAAGCAGAAATCCGGCACCAACGCCCAGCAACATTCCGAATACATCCCCGGCTTCGAACAGCGTCCGCATCGTGCCCGATGTCGCCCTCACGCTGGACATGGGGCCCGACTTTCGGGTGCAGGGCCGTGGTCTCATCACGCGCCTGGCAGGCACGCTCAACCTGGTCAGCTCTGCCGCCACCAGCGACATCCCGCGCCTCACCGGCAACTTGAGCACCGTGAGCGGCAGCTATCAAGCCTATGGCCAGCAACTCGCTATTGAGGAAGGCGTGTTGCGCTTCACCGGCCCTTACGACAATCCGGCGCTCGATATTCTGGCGATACGACCCAATCTAACCGTGCGTGTGGGCGTGCAGATCAGCGGCACGGCGCTGTCGCCCCGTGTGCGACTTTACGCCGAGCCCGAGATGCCAGAAGCCGAGAAACTGGCCTGGCTGGTGCTGGGCCGCTCTGCCGCCAACGGTGGCGCCGAGTCAGCCGTTCTTCAACAAGCGGCGCTGGCACTGATGGGCGGCAGCGGCCGGGGCCTGTCGGGCAGATTGAGCGAGACGCTGGGGCTTGATGAGCTGTCATTGCGCGGATCGACCAGCAACGCCGCCGGTACCACCAGCGCCGCTGCCGTCACGCTGGGCAAGCGACTGTCACGCAACTTCTACGTCGCCTACGAGCGCAGCTTGGCCGGTACGCTGGGCACGGTCTATATCTTTTACGAGCTCTCAAGGCGCTTCACCTTGCGCGCCCAGACCGGTGAACAAAGTACGATTGACCTGATTTTCACGGTGCCGTATGACTGAGCACCCAGCTAGCGACAGCGTAGCCCTACAATGCCCGCTCCTCCTCGTAGTTCAATGGATAGAACGAGTGCCTCCTAAGCGCTAGATACAGGTTCGATTCCTGTCGAGGGGACCAAATGGTGAAACGCCAATCCTTTGATGCCAGGATCAACGATTCTTAATCTTGCCACTTTCATCGGACAGGATAATCTCGACGCGCCGGTTCAACTGGCGATTCTGTGCCGTATCGTTGGCAGCGACCGGATAAGACTCACCATATCCGCGGATAGCGACGCGCTCACGGGCCACGCCCAATTCCAGCAAGGCGCTACGCACGGCGGTAGCGCGGCGCTCGGACAATTCCTGGTTATGCGCGGCAGTACCGGTGCTGTCAGTAAAACCTTCAACCAGCACGGTACGTTGCGGATGTTGTTGTAAGACATTGGCCAGCTTTTGCGCTGTGCGCATGCCATCCGAATTCAAGCGCGCCAGGTCGGTGCCAAACAACACGTCGCCGAGGGTGATGACCATGCCGCGTTCAGTCTTTTTTGCAGCCAGATCAGCCAGCTGTGCTTCCAGTTGTGCCGTGCGCGCTTGGGCTTGCTGCGCTGCCAGCCTGGACTGTTGTGCACTTTCTTTTGCTTGATTGGCTTCATTGGTGCGTTGATCCAACTGAATTTGATTGCGTTCCTTACCGGCGCTGGCGACTTCTGCCTCCGCCGATTTTTGTTTCGCTACTTCCTGCGTCAGCGCGATCTTTTGCTTGGCAAGGTAAGCCAGCTTATCTATTTTTTCAGCGCTGTCATTGTGGCTGGCCGCTGCATTCGCTTGCGCCAGCGCATCGCTGGCTTGCTTCATTTCCAGCGACGCGTAGCTGGCAACGTTCGGGTTGCTTTGCGCCATTCGGTAATCGCTGCGCGTCTGGTCCAGCAAACTGGTGGTCGCTGGCCCGGAGCTGCAGGCACCGACGAGAGCGGCAATGGCCAACAGCGTGGGCGTGAAGTAAAAATTTTTCATGATGGAATCCTTTGGGTAACTGCTGCGCCAGGTATCAGCGCGGCCGAATGTTGTCGATGTTGGGTTGCGGAAGATGTGTGTTCTATTTACTGCTGCGGTCCAGCTCTTCGCGCATGACCCGGATGTCTTCTTGCAAGGCATCCGCCGCCGCTTGCGCTTTGGCCGAGTTGGCTTTGCCTTGCGCCAGTTTCGCGTCAGCCTGCGCCTGGTTCGCCAAATCGACTGCCAGCTTGTAATTTTTGGCCGCCATCGCTTTGTTGGCCAAGGCCAATTTTTCACGCGCCGAATTCATCTCGACCGGCGCAAATTTCGTTCCGCCAGCGTCGGCGGCATTTTCGACAGCCGCTTTGGAGACAGCAACATCAGCGGTCGCCGGTGTCTTCAGGCTGCTGCAGCCGACCGTGAGAACCATGGCCGCGCCACACAGGACGGTGAACCATTGCTTGGGATTTCTTGTCATCATTTCTCTCCAGTGAATCGCTAATCGAATGTAGGATTACCCTCGATGTATGGCGTTGTAGTCTTAACTTTTGGCAGGGTCTGTACGCTGACGCACAGAGAACCGTGACTTTTTTTTATAAACTGAACCATTGCATCGACGGGCTAAGCGCCGTGTGCATTTGCTTCATTGATTCATCACCGAAAGAGGCTCGCCATCAATATCACCTTGCATCTGATCCCCATCGTGTCGCTCATTGCCGGCATCCTGATCCTCATCATTCCGCGCCTGCTGTCGACGATCGTGGCCGTTTATCTGATCATGGTCGGCTTGGTCGGCTTGTTTGGTTCTGGTAATTTTCTGCGCTGAATGAGCGGCGGCGCCAGCGCTCAAGCGTTGGCGGACCCGGCCCGCAGGCCGTCCACTGCCACGCGCAAGTCGGCCGCCCACACACGGCGGTCGCGTCCTTGCGCGGACTGTGGCGCGCCAAATGTCACGACAGCGCACAGTGGCGATGCGGTGAGCGTGCGCCAGATCGAGCCCAACAAAGTGTCGTCATTGATGTAACACGGCGCCAGACTGTGCTCACCGGTGGCTGCATCGGCAAAGCGCAGCCCCACTGGCTGCACGGGCGCATTGGCGGCGATGGCCGCTTGCAACAGATTGGCATGAAAGGGCAGCAGATTGACGCCGTCGCTGGTGGTGCCTTCCGGGAATATCGCCAGTATGTCGCCGGCGTTCAGCCGCTCGGCCATGTGGTGCACCACGCGCATAGCGTCGCGCCGGGACTCGCGCTCGATGAACAGCGTGCCGGCACCGCTTGCCAGGGTGCCGATCAGGGGCCAATGGCGGACATCGGCTTTGGAGACAAAGCGGCAGTGCCGCGCGGCGTGCATCACCACAATGTCCAGCCACGAGATGTGGTTGGCCGCCAGCAACATGGGGCCCTGCGCTGGCGGTTGGCCAACTACTATTAATTTGATAGCTAGATGCGCAAGCAGGACGAGGGCCCAAGCCTTAATTCTCTCTTCTTTTTGCGGTGCAGACAGTCTGGGGAAGACGAAGACGACAGTCCAGACCCCCGTCACGATGTGCCCCAGCACACGCACACACTTCCAGCTGGCGTGGGCACGGACGCTGGCGCGTTTCATCAAGCCTGAAACGCCACCTGCCCGCCGACGATCGTGCAGCGCACGCGACCGGGTAATTCGTAACCCGAGAACGGTGTATTTTTGCCCTGGCTGCGCAAGGCGCTGGACTGCACCGTCCAGGCGGCTTGGGGGTCAAACACGCACAGGTCTGCCACGCCGCCTACCACCAGACGCCCGACACGGTCTTGACGTTTGCCCAGTGACGCACCCAGCACACGGGCCGGCCCACTGGTGACCACGCCCAAGGCGCGCGCCAGACTGACGCCGCTGTCCATGCGCCATTTGAGCGCCAGACTCAGCAGCAGCTCGACACCGGTGGCCCCCGCCTCACTTTCGGCGAATGGCAGGGCTTTGGCGTCTTCGTCCACGGGGGTGTGGTCTGACACCAGCGCATCGATGGTGCCGTCCGCCAAACCCACGCGCAGGGCATCACGATCGCGCTGCTGGCGCAAGGGCGGGTTGAGCCGGGCACTGCTGTCAAAGTAGCCAATGTCAGCATCCGTCAGATGCAGGGAGTTGATGCTGATGTCACAGCTGACATTCAAGCCGTCCAGCTTGGCCTGGCGCACCAGGGCCACACCGGCGGCACTGCTGAGCCGACACAAATGCACGCGGGCACCGGTGGCCTTCATCAGCTCAAAAATGGTGTGCAAGGCAATCGTTTCTGCTGCCACCGGCACCCCGCTCAGGCCCAGGCGGGTGGCCAGCGCGCCGCTGGCCGCTACGCCTTTGCCCAGAAAAAATTCCTGCGGGCGCAGCCAGACTGCGTAGTCAAAGGTGCTGGCGTACTGAAACGCCCGCTGCAGAACCTGCGTATTGGCCAGCGGCACTTCCGCCTGGCTGAAACCGACACAGCCGGCCTCGGTTAGTTCCAGCATCTCGGTCAGGTTTTCACCAGCGAGGTTACGGGTCAGGGCGCCCAGCGGATAGACGCGGGACTGCTGCAATTTTTCTGCCCGATAACGCAGCATTTCGACCAGGCCCGGTTCGTCGAGCACCGGCTCGGTATCGGGCGGGCACACCAGGCTGGTCACGCCACCGGCCACGGCGGCGGCCAGCTCGGACTTCAGCATGCCTTCGTGCTCATGGCCTGGCTCACGCAGACGCACCGCCAGGTCCAGCAAGCCGGGGGCGACAACGCAACCGGTCGCGTCGATCGTCTGCGTCGGCTGGAAATCAGGCGCTATATTTTTTATAGCAAGCACCGCACCATTGACGAGGGCTACATCCGCAATTTCATCGAAACCACTGGCCGGATCGATGACCCGGCCGCCTTTGATCAATATACTCATATCAGGCCTCGTTCCCGGCAACAATACTCATCACCGCCATGCGCACCGCAATGCCAAAAGTCACTTGCGGCAAGATCACGCTTTGCTTGCCGTCCACCACGGCCGAGTCAATCTCCACCCCGCGGTTGATCGGCCCCGGGTGCATCACGATCGCATCCGGTTTGGCCAGCTGCAACTTTTCGGGTGTCAGGCCATAGCTCTTGAAGAACTCCTGACTGGACGGCAGTAACGCGCCGCTCATGCGTTCGTTTTGCAGGCGCAGCATGATGATGACGTCGCAACCGCGAATACCCTCTTCCAGGGTGTGGCACACCCGAACACCCATTTGGGCCATGTCAGACGGCACCAGGGTTTTGGGTCCGACCACCCGCACTTCGGCACAGCCGAGGGTGGTGAGGGCATGAATGTCTGAGCGGGCCACACGCGAGTGCAGCACGTCGCCGACGATGGCCACCGTGAGGTTGGAAAAATCTTTTTTGTAATGCCGGATGGTGAACATGTCCAGCAAGCCTTGCGTCGGGTGCGCGTGTCGCCCATCACCGGCATTGATCACATGCACATGCGGCGCCACATGCTGCGCAATCAGGAACGGTGCGCCGGACTCGCTGTGGCGCACCACAAACAGGTCCGCCGCCATGGCGCTCAAGTTGGCAATGGTGTCCAGCAGCGATTCGCCTTTGGAAGCCGATGAGCGGGCGATGTCCAGATTGATGACATCGGCACTGAGACGGGTGGCAGCAATCTCGAAGGTGGTGCGGGTGCGGGTCGAGTTCTCAAAAAAGAGGTTGAACACGCTTTTGCCGCGTAACAGTGGCACTTTTTTCACTTCGCGATCACTGACGCTGACGAAATTCGCCGCGATGTCCAGCACCTGGGTCAGGATGCTCTTGGGCAAGCCCTCGATCGAGAGCAGGTGAATCAGTTCACCGTTTTTGTTGAGCTGGGGATTACGCTTGTAAAGCATGGTTAGCGGGCCTCCACGTTGAAACTGAACACCCCGGCTTCGCTGCGATCCAGCGCCAGGGACTGGGTGGCCGGCAAGATCACACGAGCAGCGCAGAAGTCGGCCTGAATCGGCAACTCGCGTCCGCCACGGTCCACCAACACCGCGAGTTTCACGCTGGCTGGCCGGCCGTAGTCAAACAGTTCATTGATTACCGCGCGGATGGTGCGCCCGGTGTAGAGCACGTCATCGAGAAGGATGATGTGCGCTTCATTCACGTCAAAGTCAATCTGCGTCTGCGCGCCGGCCGTCATGCCACGCCGGGCGAAATCATCACGGTGCATGCTCGAAGAGATCACGCCGGGGTGCTCCGTCAGGTTCATGTCCCGCTGCAAGCGCTCGGCCAGCCAGGTGCCACCGGAAGTCACCCCGATCAAACGCATGCCGGGGCGAAACATGGCGCGCACAGCGGCGAGCAACTCAAGGTACAGAGCCTCCGCGTCCAGCGTGAGTGTGCTCATGGAATACTCCTAAAAAACTGTTCAAGAATAATGCAGGCGGCGGCGGCATCGGCATCTTTGGCGCCCATCTGCAGCGCTTCGGTGGTGGTGTAGCGCTCATCCACTTCAAACACCGGTAGCTTGAAACGACCGTGCAGCTGGCGGGCAAACTTCCTGGCGCGCGCCGTGTTTTCATGGGCCGCACCATCCGGATGAAACGGCACACCGACCACCAGCGCATCGGGTTGCCATTCCTTGAGGTGCTGGGCAATTTTGACGAACCGCGCGTCACCCTCGGCAGTGATGGTGCCTTGCGGCTGGGCGGTGCGCATCAGGCGGTTGCCGACTGCGAAGCCGGTGCGTTTGATGCCGAAATCCAGCGCCAGAAAGGTCTGCAGCCCGACTGGCACAGACACAGCTTCCGGTACCGGCGCCGTCAAGGGATTAGTCAGGGGGATGGGTAATTCGCTCATGCATGCCCCACATCAGACGACAGCATCCACGCCTCAAAACCGAGCAAGAGCAGGGCCTGGTCATAGCGCTGTGCCACCGGCGTATCAAAGATGACGCGGTTACTGGCGGCCACGGTCAACCAGCTATTGTCGGACAGTTCGGATTCCAGCTGACCTTCACCCCAGGCGGCGTAACCCAGCGACACCAATACTTTGCGTGGCCCGGCGCCCGTGGAGAGCGCTTCAAGAACATCTTTGGAAGTGGTCATCTCCAGGCCGCCGAGAATTGTCATGGTGGAGGCATAGACGGACTCAGCCGGTTTATCTGCCCCTGCAAAAAAGGGTTCATGCAAGACAAAGCCCCGCTCCGTCTGTACCGGCCCACCCTGAAACACAGGGGAATCAGAAATATCTTCGCGGCGCAGTGGCAACTCCACCTTTTCAAACAGGCATTTCATGTCCATATCACCGGGCTTGTTGATCACCAACCCCAGCGCGCCACGTTCGCTGTGCTCACACACATAGACCACGCTTCGGGAGAAAACCTCATCCTGCAATCCGGGCATGGCGATCAGAAAATGATTCGTCAGGTTGGTGAGGGCAAAATCTCCGGGCATTTGGTAATTTTAACGGTGATCATGAGCAAGCAATTCAAAACAGGTTTGATGTGATTCCGCCGCGATTTGCGCCGCCAGCCGCTCTCTGCCGCAACGGGTCAAGAAGCCAATCCAGGCGTCTTAGACCCATCAATTGCTATATATTTAATAGCTAGCTACGCAGTACCAACGAGGGCTAGACCTTCTTTCAAGCCTCAACCGGCGCAGCGCAGTACTGCCGCACCAGGCCAATCAGCTCGTCTTCCGAATACGGCTTGCCCAGATAGTGATCAACGCCCAGTTCACGTGCGTGCTCACGATGCTTCTCGGCAATACGCGAAGTAATCATGATGATGGGGAGGTCGCGCAGTTTGGCATCGCCCCGAATATTTCGAACCAAATCGAAACCATCCATGCGTGGCATTTCGATGTCAGACAGCACAACGGCAGGTTTTTCCTCCTGCAAACGTTCCAATGCCTGCAAGCCGTCTGCCGCCAGCGCCACCCGGAACCCTTCGCGTTTAAGGAGGCGCTGGGTAACGCGGCGCACCGTGATCGAGTCGTCCACCACCAACACCAGGGGGGACTGACTGACACCGGCCATCAGGGAAGACAGCGGTGTGGCGGTTGAGGAAGACGATACTCCCACGGTCTGACCCACTGCCTGGCCTGCATACAACTTGAGTTGACGGGCTTGTTCGCCATAGACGGAAGCCAGCGCCACCGGGTTGTAGATCAGGACCACGGCACCCGACGCCAGCACCGACATGCCGACCAAGCCCGGGAGGCGGGACAGCTGAGGCCCGAGATTTTTAACCACCACCTCCTGGTTGCCAAGCACCTCGTCGACGTGCATGGCAATCCTCTGACCTGCACTGCGGAAAATAGCGATCGGCAAGGTTTTGGTTTTTGTCTCGCTGCTATGGGTCGAAGCCTGCAACAGGGCCCCGGCCCAGAAAAATGAAACTTTCTCGCCGCTGAACTCAAACACATTGTCCTGGTAGGCGCGCTCCAGATCGGCCACGGGTACCCGACGCACCATCTCGACCAGATTCGCCGGCACACCAACCACCAACTCGCCCATGCGCAGCATGACCACCTGCGTCACCGCCGTGGTGAGAGGCAACACCAGTTTGAACTTCGTTCCCTGTCCGCGTTCAGTCGATGTTTCAATGCGGCCACCCAGTGCGTTGACTTCAGACCGTACGACATCCATGCCAATGCCCCGACCGGAAAGCTCCGTCACCTGCGACGCCGTTGTAAAACCGGGCGTAAAAATCAGATTGGCAGCCTCTGCATCCGTCAACGAGGCATCCTCGGCAACCAGACCTTCGGCACGTGCTTTTTCACGAATGCCATCCAGATCCAGGCCCGCACCATCGTCACTAATCTCCACCGTGACGTCGTTGCTTTGCTGTTGAAGACTGATGGTGATGGTGCCCGCAGCAGGTTTCCCCGCTTCGAGACGAAGCTCTGGCGCCTCAATACCATGGGCTACGGCATTGCGCAGCAAATGTTCGAACGTCGGCGCCATGCGATCAAGCACGCCGCGATCCATATCGAGTGAGCCGCCTTTGATGTCGAGCTTGACGGGTCTGCCGGCATCCTTGGATGCCTGGCGGACAACGCCGTATAAACGCTCCGCAATCCCCTCAAACTCCACCATCCGGGTGCGCAGCAGGTCGCGCTGCAACTCACGGGCCTGACGTGCCTGAGCAATCAAATCGTCCTCGGTCCCTTCCACCGTACGCTGCAGATTACGCTGCACGGTGGCGACGTCATGCACCGATTCGGCCATCATCCGGGTGAGCTCCTGAACCCGGGTAAAGCGGTCAAATTCAAGCGGGTCAAAGCCCTGCGCGGAGTCTTTCGCCTGTGCCAGTCGTGACTGCATCTGTGACTCGGACTGCAACTCGATGTCGCGCAACTGATGTCGCAAACGGTCCAGATTGCCGGTCAATTCACCCAGGGACCCGCGCAACTGACCCAAACGGGCCTCCAGCCGCGACCGTGTGATCATGACCTCACCCGCCTGATTGACCATGCGGTCCAGCAACTGCGAACGCACCCGCACGGTTTGATTGCTTACGTGTCGCAACGGCACCAAAGGCGTGACCATCGGTATGACAGTCGCCGAAACGGCCATCGGCTCGACACCTGCAGACACCCCCTCCGAAAGGGCAACAGAAGCGAGCGCTTCTTCTGCATCCGGACCTGCTTCTGGCAGACTCAAGGCCTGTTCAGGCGTGGCGCGCAGTCGGTCCAAATGAGCTTGAATCGCATCAAAACGGGCCAGCAAAGGCTCCAACTGAGACGTCTGCAAACTCTCAAGCCCCAACTGCTCAATGGCTGACTCCATGCGGTGCGCCATCTCACCCAGGTGCATGGCGCCGGCCAGACGTGCGCTACCTTTGAGCGTGTGCAGAACACGCAACACTTCATTACGGGCTCCCAGGTTGTCCGGTCGAGTCGTCCATTGCCTCAATGCACCGCCAAGCTGCGGCAACAACTCAAGCGCTTCTTCTTCAAAAATCGGAAACAGGTCAACATCAAGTACATCGAGCACGTCAATGTCATCACCTTCGTAATCAACATCCGCCGTCGACGCGGCCGCAACCGTGAGACCCGAATCCGGCATGGCGGTCTCTGCAGCCGCATTGGGGATGACAGGAGACTCTGGCGTAACCGGTTCAGCTTCCTCGACGACTTCAACCGTCGGTTCGCTGTACAGACTGTCCCCGCCCTCCTCAGCCACTGCAGGAAATTCAATTTCCAGAATGGCTTTGAGCGCGTCAATCAGAGCGCGATCAGGCTCTTTGAGGAATCCGGCCGCAAATTGATGCAACAGGCGACGAATATCTTCTGCCGCCTCAATAAATACTTTGGCATGCTCAGGAATACCTTGCGCATGAAGCTGCACATGCTGCAAGGCTTGTTCCAGTGCCCGTGCCATCTCGGACAAGGCAAAGAACCCCACGGTGGCAGAACTACCGGACAACGAATGCGCCAACGCAACTGTGGTGTCAGAAACAGACCGGGGCAACTCCAAAGCCCACTCGATCAGCTCGGTGAGCAAACGGCGAGACCATTCATCAGCCTCATTCAAGTAGACGTTGTAAAGCGGAATATCGATGCGCAAGGTTCCGATCACCTTGACCTGATCTTCGAGATCCGCATCCGCAAGGTCGTCCGGTTGGGGCTCCGGCTGAACGTCGGCAGCAGCACTCGCCACCTCTACAAGTCCGGAATGCAATGTCTCGACTTCGTCCGGGGCAGCTGCCGCCTCAACATTGACCGCCTGGTCGGGGCTGGCATCAAGGGCCGGGGTCGCATCGAACTCAAGCATTGGCGTTGAGACGGAATCAGGATGTGGCTCTTCCACCGCTACGGACACCATCACTTCTTCGCCCGGACACACAAGATCAACTTGTTTGTTGTCAAGGCGCAGGCCATCTGCAGCCTGGCGAAATGCCTGCGCACTCCACTGCGCATCATCACCCGTTGCGATCGCCTCTACCCAGCGACCAAACCCATGCATGGCCTTTTCCGTGAGGCTGATCAACGCATCGCTGGCGGGCTTTTGTTCTGCCAGCCAGGTATTGAGCAACTGCTCCATGGACCAGGCGGCCTCACCAAACTCGTTGAGGCCCACCATGCGCGAGCTGCCCTTAAGCGTGTGAAAAGACCGCCGAAGCGTGGTCTGTTGCCCCAAATCAGCGGGATCTCCGGCCAAGTCCCGGATGGCCCCCAACCCGGTGTGAACCACTTCACGCGCTTCTTCCAGAAAGATATCCTTCAACTCACGCTCGTCATCGTCTACCGTCCCGGCGGGAACCTCCTTCACCGCTTCTGGTGTCAGAACAAGCGTTGGCGCAGCCACTTCAACAGGAAGCTCGGCCTGCGGGCTGGCAGCCGGCAACGCCACGGCGGCAAGGTCCTCGACGGCAACGCTGTCAACAGTCATCGCATTCTCGACCGGTTTCTGCCGCCCCATCAAGGGTTTGAATTCACCCAGTTCTTCGTCATAGACAAAGAGTTTTTTGGCCAGCTCACGCTGATAACTCAGCATATCAATCAAAAACCCGAGGGCGCCCAGGCTGTTGCCCAACTTCTCGAAAATGCCGGTGCGTGCCGTCTCGAGGTCGATATCGTCAACCAGAAATTTCTCGACACTGCCCCGCATGCGCAGCGAAGCAAGCGCCGCTTGATCCAGGCCCAATACCGAGAAAACGCCCCGCATCTGGGCCAACTGACTGGGAACCTCATGCAGAGGCACTTTGTCAAGGGGATTGCGAAAGAATGCATCCAGCGATTTTTCGACCTCCCCAAGCGTCGTTCGCAGCTCATCAACCACGCTACCCATGATCTGACGATCACTGACCCTGCGGTACAGGTCTTCCATCCACTTTTCTAGCGGCTCGGTTTGCCCGCCCGCATTGACATTCTCCAAGCGCCTCGCAAGACTGGCACTGCGTTCAGCCATGTGTGAGTCGGTCGGATCCAGGTCTTCATAGGCAGCCTCCAGATACAGCACTGCCGTGGCGACTTCCATGGCAAGTGATGGCGCAGGAGCCTCTCCCGAACGCGCAGTTGCTTCTATCGCGTGCGTCAATGCGCGCACCAAATCGCCACTTTCGGGGTGTAGTTTCAACACCGAATCGGTCACCAGGCTAAATTGGTCAGTCGCCACCTTCAACCGGTTGGTATCGCCCCCGGCGAGCGCAGACCAGGTCTCGGTTGCAGCCGCGATTCGCTTGCGGGCCTGAACCAGCAGCGCCGGATCAAAACGTCCAAACTGGGGCGTCTCGTAATCAAATGGTTGAGTCTGGGTCAAGCCATAGGCCTTACGAACTGCAGCGAGCACAGGCGCATCGGCCGTATGCGCGGGAATAGCTTGTGCACAGAAAAACAGCAAATCCTGAATCAGGCGATCAGAAATGCCCGGCTCGCCACGCGCCAGCGTTCGGTATTGAAGAAGAATTCGGGACGCGGCCCGTTTGCCGTAAACATCTGAGGGGCAAAGCCTCAAGGACACGGCTTCAAAATAAGCGGCACAAATTTTCCAGAAGACTCGCGATTCCAGTGCGCTTTGTGCTGCCGCAAAACCCAGACTGATATCGCGCATGGCTTTTGCCGCAGCCACATCACCCGACTTGACGACTTTCAGGATCAACCCGTCAAGACGGGCCCGGACCGATGAGTCATAGGCAAGAGGTACGGCCTCTTCAGGCAAAACAACGTCTATCCAGCGCCACTCGAACGGCCACAAATCCGCCGGGTGCACGCGATCATCGCCAACCAGCTCAAGTACGTCGCGGTACTGGGGGAACAAGGCCACGGACGATGCACTTTTCCCCTTGAGAACGCCTTCCAGATATTCAGTCAGCGCAAAGCTGGCACGCTCCACCTTGTTGGCTGCTTCGTCACTGCAAAGCTCGGGGCGCTGCACAAACCTCTGAGCCAACGCCTCCATGGCGCGCAACACCTTGGCGGGTGCCGGCATACCCACCATCTCCAAAGCGCCAACGGCCTGATGAAGTTGCTGCCGGGCAATGCGCAACTGGCTGGCATCCAGCGCGGCTAGATCAGAGCCACGTGCCAATTCGGCATCACGCACAAACCGGCGGAGTGCTTTGGTGGCACCATTCAGTGATTTACGCAGCTCATCGAGCACCCAGGCCAAAGGCCCAAGATCATTGGCCGCGAGTTCATTGTCGCCAGTCAGGGCAGCATTCGGTTGCATGGGTTCTTGCACTCCTGGGGATAACAAATTCCGATTTGTGAGGCTCAGACAATCTTGAACCGTGCCACAGACTGACGCAATTCTTCAGCCATTTTCGAGAGCTCGCGAACTTGAGCGGCGGTGGAACGCGTACCCTCGCCGGTCTGCTCGGTCACCGCAAAAATATGCTGAATATTGTCAGCCACCACATTGGCCAGGTTTGCCTCCCGGGAGGTTGAACTGGAAATTTGTTCGATCAACTCGGACAAACGACGCGACACCTGGTCAATTTCAGTCAAGGCGGTACCTGCGTTATCAGACAGCTTGGCCCCTTCCACCACACCCTGGGTGGACCGTTCCATGGCGCCCACGGCATCCTGGGTGTCGGTCTGAATGGCCTTGACCAGCGCAGAAATCTGGCGCGTTGCATCTGCCGATCGTTCGGCCAGCCGCTGCACTTCTTCTGCCACCACCGAGAAGCCCCGTCCCGCCTCACCCGCGGAGGCGGCCTGAATGGCTGCATTCAGCGCCAGCACGTTGGTCTGCTCGGTAATGTCAGAGATCAGCTCCGTGATTTCACCAATTTCCTGGGATGACTCACCCAAACGCTTGATCCGCTTGGACGTTTCCTGAATCTGGTCCCGAATCGAGTTCATACCGCCAATGGCATTCTGCACAGCCTGAAGACCCACCTCAGCCGCTCGCAGCGACTGCCTGGCCACTGATGCAGATTCCTGCGCCTGCACAGACACTTCATTAATTCTGGACGCCATCTCCACCACCGAGCGGCCGGTTTCCCGAATTTCATGCAGTTGCTCGTTGGAAGCGGCCAACAGCTCCGTTGACGTTGTGTCCACATCCGTCGTGGTCTGCGCCACACGGGCCGCTGTGTTTTGCACATGACCCACCAGCGACCGCAATTCTTCCACCGTGTAGTTCACTGAATCGGCAATGGCCCCCGTGATGTCCTCGGTGACAGTCGCCTCTTGCGTCAAGTCCCCTTCAGCGACCGTCTGCAATTCATTCATCAAACGCAAAATGGCGGCCTGGTTGGCATCATTCACCCGTTTCGCCTCTTGCTCCTGGCCCTCGGCATCGACACGCTGCGTCTCGGCAGCGACCTGACGCTTGCGGCTGTCCAGCAGCTGAACATAGGACAGCCCCCCCGCGCAAAGCAGAGCTAAAAAAGCAGCACCCACCAGCGTCGACAAGGCTGCGGCACCAAGACCGGTCGTTGCAGAGAGTTTGCCCTGCAACTCTTCAAGGCTTCGACGCAGAGGCTCACTGTCCGCAATAATGGACCCCTGCGCTTCACGGGCTGAAACAAGCCCCTGAAGATTACCCAGAATGGCACCTGCCTGCGTGCGGGTCTCCTCAAAAAGCTTGATCAGGGCCATCAACTGTTCACGCGTTTGCGGATCTTTCGAAGCCGTCAAACGCAGCTCGGGACTGCCATCCAGCAGACCCTGTGAAATCTCCTTGAACGAGTTTAAATCTTTGCCCAACAGGAACACCGCCTCGGGATTCACACCCTCAACCGTCAGAAACTCGTTGGATGACTTGCCAATACGCTGCGTCAGCATCACCAATTGACCCGCAGCCGAAATCTCTGGGGCTGCTGCACCCTGCTGCAACTTAAGGGATGACACAGTTTCTGCGATTTCCAGCAGATCTGAAGACTGCCGATTGATAAGACGAAGTGCTGCACCCACCTGCGTCAGGATTTTCTGCTGCGCCATCACAACCGCCGCATTCTTTTCGGCCCGCTCCATCATGGGCGTGATTTTGCTCAGCACCGGCTGGTAGTCGGCGCTCAAGGCATCCAGACCCATTTGTGCATCACCGATTACCATACCGCGGATCGACGTGGCCAGCACACCCGCGCTCTCCGCCACGTCTGGAAATGCCTTCACACCACCCACCAGCGCCTGTGAAACAGATTTAGCCAAACGTTGTGACTGCATCAGCGAGTTTCCGGTGGCCTCCATCTGTTGCGCCACCCGGTTTCCCTGACTTACCGCAAACAGTGTCACCACAGCGAGTACGACCAGCGCCAAGCCCAGCAGGATCGACAGCAGTCGCTGATGCTGGACCACCGTTTTCTTTCCGAGGATCGGCAGCGCAATCAGGTCAGCAGAATCTTCGACAGACCCGTCGCCTGCGTCCGGGACAGACCCGAGCTGGGCTGCCGGAATCTGGACCTCATTGTCTGCTTCATCCTTCCTTTGTTCGGTCACTATCGGATCCATCATGGCGTCCGGCATAGCCAAGCTCAACCGGGAATCGTTCTCGGAATCAGGCGCCTTTTTTGCGAATAAATTTTTTAGTTGATCGACGACGGACATACGGACACCTTAGGTAGAAACTTAAGCGCTAATACTGAGAAATTCGGAAAGTTGAGACAGAGACTGCAGGTTGATTTCCTGCCAGTGCACCCCATTGAGGTCAGTCAACCGGCTGCCAAAATAAATAGGAGAGCCTTCAGGCGGCGCCACTGCGGCGGAGAAAGCTTCACGCTTGCGAAGCCCTGCCAAGCCGTCCACCAGCAAAGCACAATTGAGCTCCAGCGCCGAATTGAACGTGATAACACTGGATTCAGCGAGCGAATGCTCGGTTCTGATCCGCGCCGCCCCGTCGCCCATGAAACTGGCCAGATCAACAATGCCGTACAGGGCACCGCGAAGATTGACCACCCCCATGAACCATGGGCGGGAATAAGGCACAGCCTGAATGCTGGTCAGCGGGAATATCTCGCCAGATTGCGACAGGGGAAAAAGGCAATTTCTCTCACCCGCCTTGACAGCCAGCCACGAAGCTGACACGCCCTCAGTGCGCGCCGCCTGCAATCGGCTGGCAAGACGGGCCTGGAGTTCTCGGAGAGCTTCGCGATTAGCCATGCGGTGCTGCGGATTTCAACCCAAAGCCTTGATCTTGACCAACAACTCGGCCGCATCGACCGGTTTGGTGATGTAGTCACTCGCACCTTGACGCATACCCCACACACGATCAGTTTCCAGACTCTTGCTGGTGCACATGATGATCGGAATGTCCGCGTACTCGGGGGTCCGGTTAATGGAGCGCGTCAATTGAAACCCATTTTGACCTGGCATCACCACATCCATGAGAATCAGATCGGGCTTCTCTTCGGCCAGCCGGCGAAAAGCCTCCTCAGCGCCCTCCGCCGTACGGACCGACATTCCGTTTTTTTGCAACAAATTCGTCATGAACATCAATTCAGTTTTTGAATCGTCCACGATCAGTACTTTCTGGATAGCCATCAATTTACTCCTTGCATTGCTGTGCCAAACTGCTGAACCGCCTGCAACAGTTGGTCTTTGGTGAACGGTTTTGTCAAATAATCCTGCGCCCCAACCATTCGCCCACGCGCCTTGTCAAAAACACCATCCTTGGAAGACAGCATAACAATGGGAACATCCGCGAATCGGGCATTGCGCTTGATGATGGCGCAGGTCTGGTAGCCATCCAGTCTGGGCATCAAGATATCGCAAAAAATAAGATGCGGCTGGTAGTCATTCACCTTGGCCAGCGCATCAAAACCATCCTCAGCGAGCATGACTTCATGCCCCCCTTGCTTGAGAAAAATTTCGGCACTGCGCCGGATGGTGTTGCTGTCGTCAATCACCAGAACTTTGAAAGTCGATCCAGTCGTATTCACAAGACACTGCTCCTGAATTGACATTTAATAAAAATAACGGTGCACATCCTGATCACAGGGACTCAAATCTGCACCATTTCGAAGTCATCTTTGCGGGCGCCACATTCCGGACAAGTCCAGTTAAGGGGCACGGCACGCCATGGGGTTCCCGGCGCTACGCCATGTTCAGGGTCCCCCGTCTCTTCATCATAGATCCAGCCACAAATCAGACACATCCACGTTTTGCTCTCAGTCACAGCTTAAAGGGCCTTCCAATAGAATGCAATCATTGAAAACAAAGATGGTTTGCGCAATTTACGCAGCGCACACTACAACCTACGATATTCTGCCTGAAGAAGAACACAGGCCTGCTCATGCAACCACCCATGGTTTCCCTGATAGCCGAAGACCCGCACCCAGCGACGCATCCCGCCTGCGTCATGGTGTTCAATGCCAACGACCCCAGCGGGGCGGGAGGCCTGGCGGCTGATGTGACCGCCATTGCCTCGGTAGGTGCTCACGCCCTGCCCATCGTAACCGGCGCTTATGCACGTGATACGGCCGAGATTTTCGATCACTTTTCTCTCGACGAAGAAGCGGTGACAGAACAGGCCCGTGCCGTCCTTGAGGATGTGCCGGTCCAGGTGATCAAGGTGGGCTTTGTCGGCTCACCGGAAAATCTCAGTGCGGTGGCCGGCATTGCCGCCGACTATGCGGACATTCCCCTGATCGCCTACATGCCCGACCTTTCCTGGTGGGACGAGGTCCAGATTGACCTGTACCTGGACGTCTTCAAGGAATTGATATTGCCTCAGACCACCGTGTTGGTAGGAAACCACAGTACCTTGTGGCGCTGGCTGCTGCCCGACTCAAGCACGGAGCACCCTCCGGGCGCACGGGATATCGCCCTCGCTGCAAACGCCTTTGGCGTGCCCTACACGCTGGTGACCGGCATCCCCTTGCCGGACCAGTTCATTGACAACGTACTGGCGTCGCCGCAGGCCGTGCTGGCCAGCGAAAAATTTGATCACTTCGAAGCGGTTTTTTCAGGTGCTGGCGACACCCTGTCGGCCGCGTTCGCCGCCCTGCTGGCCAGTGGCGACGACCTGACGGAAGCCTTCACGGAAGCGCTAAGTTACCTGGATCGCTGCCTGGAGGGTGGTTTTCGCCCCGGCATGGGTCATGTCGTGCCGGACCGGCTGTTTTGGGCACAACCCGAAGATGAGCCAGAAGCAGCGTCCGACGAAACATCTTCTTTTTCCACCCTGGAAATCACTCCCAATGACACAAAACACTGATAACAACTACACGCTATTTGAACGCGCCAAGCGGGTCATCCCCGGTGGCGTCAATTCACCGGTCCGGGCCTTCAAGGCGGTCGGCGGCACCCCCCGCTTTGTCAAACGTGCCCAAGGCGCCTACTTCTGGGACGCCAATGACCAGCGTTACATCGATTACATCGGCTCCTGGGGTCCGATGATTCTGGGTCACGGCCACCCGGCGGTCGTCAAGGCGGTGCAAGAGGCGGTGCTGGAAGGCTTTTCTTACGGCGCACCGACCGAGCGCGAAGTGGAACTGGCGGAAGAAATCCTGAAACTAATGCCCTCCATGGACATGGTGCGCCTGGTCAGCTCCGGTACCGAGGCCGCCATGAGCGCCATCCGCCTGGCGCGCGGTGCCACCGGTCGCAGCAAACTGATCAAGTTCGAAGGCTGCTACCACGGGCACGCCGATGCGCTGCTGGTGAAAGCCGGCTCGGGGCTGGCGACTTTTGGCAACGCCACCAGCGCCGGCGTACCGCCCGAGGTGGTACAGCACACGCTGGTGCTTGAATACAACCATATCGGCCAGCTGGAAGAAGCCTTTGCCTTGCACGGCAACTCCATCGCCTGCCTGATGATTGAGCCGATTGCCGGCAACATGAACTTCGTACGCGCCTCGGTGCCCTTCATGAAACGCTGCCGCGAGTTGTGCACCCAGTACGGCACCTTGCTGGTGTTTGATGAGGTCATGAACGGGTTTCGGGTGGCCCTGGGCGGCGCCCAAAGCGTCTATGCCCGTGACATACCCGGCTTTGAGCCCGACATCACCGTCATGGGCAAGGTCATTGGCGGCGGTATGCCCTTGGCGGCCTTTGGTGCCAAGCGGGCGGTGATGGAACACCTGGCACCTCTGGGCGCGGTTTACCAGGCCGGCACGCTGTCGGGCAATCCGGTGGCCACCGCCTGCGGACTGGCCACCTTGCGCGAGATTCAAAAGCCCGGTTTTTTCGAGGACTTGTCCCGCAAAACCCGTTTGCTGGTGGATGGCCTGACCCGCGCGGCCCAGCAGGAAGGCATCCCTTTTTGTGGCGACAGCGAAGGCGGCATGTTCGGCTTTTTCCTGTTCGATGCGCTACCGCAGAATTACGCCCAGGTCATGAAAACCGACAGCGCCCGCTTCAATCAGATATTCCATGGGCTGCTGGATCGCGGCGTGTACATTGCGCCAGCCCTGTTTGAGGCCGGCTTTGTGAGCGCCGCCCATACCGACGAAGACATCGCAACCAGCGTGGCAGCGGCGCGTGAGGTTTTCAAGTTGCTCTCAAAATAATAGCTTCCTAAGCATAGCGAACGAGGGCTAGCGCCTGATTTCCCATAAAAAAAGCGGCGCAAGGCCGCTTTTTTGATTTGGACCCGATGGCTCGGTGCCGGAAATGCCGCACGCCGCTGAACAGCAGCGCCACGCCACGTTCGTCGGCCGCGTCAATCACTTCGAAGGACCTCCCAGTAAAAGGGTTTAGGCCCCTGCTTGATGGCGGAGGCACGGCTTCTGGGCGATGACGGTGGCAAAGGCTTTGTTGAGTCCTCCAGCCGCCTCGAAGTCTCTGAACTCCGAGTGAAGAATGTGCCAGCCGGCAAAGCGAGACGCCAGCTCGGTGCGGGAGAACAGGCAATGGCTCTTGGCGTCGAACATGTCAAGGTAGGTCGTACCTTCTACCAGGACATTGATCACGGCAACGCCGCCTTCGCGCACGCGGGCCTGGAGATTGGACAATGCCCGAAACGCGGTCAGACAATCGAAGAACATCAGCAAGCCGATTGACACCACCACATCAAAGTCTTCGTCGAGCTCATAGTCCCGCAGGTCTGCCAATACCGCCTGCACGGGCAGCGCTTCAGCGACGGCGCGTTGCTGGATGTACGTGATTGCTGCGGGGCTGGCGTCGAGCGCAAGAACGGAACAGCCGCGTTCGGCCGCTGCGAAAGCGAGGTTGCCCATGCCGCACCCATAGTCGAGCACGCGGCCATGCAAGTGAGGCATGGCGGCCAGCTCAAATGGATTGAGCTTGAGGTCACGCTGGCGCGCCTGCTGCTGAAACTGCGTGTCGAAGAACTGGACGCTGTGGTTGGAGTTCATGCGTGAGCCTTATTGGGGTGAAGTGTTGCACTTCAGACGGGAATCCACCATGGTTAGCGCCCAATTTTTCATAAAAAAAGCGGCTCAAGGCCGCTTTTTTTATTTGGACCCGATGGCTCGGTGCCGCATGGCTCAATGCCGGAAGTGCCGCACGCCGCTGAACACCATCGCCACGCCGCGTTCGTCGGCCGCGTCAATCACTTCCTGGTCGCGCATCGAGCCGCCGGGCTGGATGATGCAGGTGGCACCGGCGTCCACCACCACATCCAGGCCGTCGCGGAACGGGAAGAAGGCGTCGCTGGCCACCGCTGTGCCACTCAACGAAAGGTTGGCGTGCTGGGCCTTGATGCTGGCGATGCGGGCCGAGTCCAGGCGGCTCATCTGGCCGGCGCCGACGCCCATCGTCATGCCGTTTTTGCAGAACACGATGGCGTTGCTCTTGACGAATTTGGCGACGTTCCAGGCGAACAACAAGTCTTGCAACTGTTCAGCCGTGGGTTGCACCTTGCTGACGACCTTGAGATCGGCCAGCGTGAGTTCGTGGTTGTCGGCGGTCTGCATCAGCAGGCCGGAGCTGACGCGCTTGATGTCCATGGCGTTGCGGCCCTGGCTGCCATCGGTGGGCAGGCTGATTTTCAGGATGCGCACGTTGACCTTGCTCTTGAACACTTCCAGCGCCTCGGGGGTGTAATCCGGCGCCATCAGCACTTCGACAAACTGCTTTGAGATTTGCAGCGCAGCACGCTCGTCCAGCGTGCGGTTGAGGGCAATGATGCCGCCAAAAGCCGAGGTCGGATCGGTCTGAAAGGCCTTGCTGTAGGCTTCCAGCGGATCAGCACCGACCGCCACACCGCAAGGGTTGGCGTGTTTGACGATGACGCAGGCAGCATCCTTGCTGGCGTTGAAACTCTTGACGCATTCCCACGCCGCATCGGCATCGGCAATGTTGTTAAAGCTCAGTTCCTTGCCTTGCAACTGCTGCGCGGTCACCAGCGAGCCGGCCGCCGGGTGCAGGTCGCGGTAGAAGGCAGCACTTTGGTGCGGGTTTTCGCCGTAGCGCAGGTCCTGCAGCTTGATGAATTGGCTGTTGGACTGGGCCGGAAACAACTGACGCGATGGTGTGTTGTTGCCCTCTTCGAAGTTGATCGACGACAAATAGTCGCTGATGGCACCGTCGTACTGGCTGATGCGGTTGAACGCCGCCACCGACAGGGCAAATTTGGTCTTGTCGGAGATCTTGCCGTCGGCTTTGAGTTCGGCCAGCACTTGCGCGTACTGCGAAGCGTCGGTCAATACGCCCACGTCTTTCCAGTTCTTGGCCGCGCTGCGCACCATGGCGGGGCCGCCGATGTCGATGTTCTCAATCGCGTCTTCCAGCGTGCAGCCGGCCTTGGCGACCGTCGCCTCAAACGGGTACAAATTGACCACCAGCAGGTCGATGGTGTCGATGTTGTGCTGCTTGAGCGCGGCCATGTGCTCCGGCAGGTCACGGCGCGCCAGCAGGCCGCCATGCACCTTGGGGTGCAGGGTTTTGACACGGCCATCCAGCATTTCAGGAAAGCCCGTCAGCTCGGCCACTTCGGTCACGGGCAGGCCTTTCTCACTCAGCAGTTTGGCGGTGCCGCCAGTGGAAATGAGCTTGATGCCCAAGGCGTGCAGGGCCTGCGCAAATTCAACGATGCCGGTTTTGTCGGAGACGGATAGGAGTGCGTTCATGGATTCAATCTAAAAAGTCAGTGAATGAGGTGATGGCCACAAGCGGCCGGATTCTGGCTACTTGATCAGCTTGTGCTCAAGCAGTTTTTTGCGCAGGGTATTGCGGTTCAAGCCCAGCCATTGGGCGGCTTTGGATTGGTTGTTGTCTGCATGGTGCATGACGACTTCCAGCAGGGGTTTTTCCACCACATTGACCACCATGTTGTACATGCTGTCAGGCTCGGTTCCCCCCAAGTCCCGGAGATACCCCTCCAGGCTGGTGCGCACGCATTCTTCGATGTAATTTTTGCTCATGCTGCTGTCTCCCTGTACTTTTCTTCTTCGTTTGCAAAACCATTCGGAACGAACTCCGGAATCCGATCCATGCGCTCGTTCAACCTGTCAAAAAAATCAGCCACGGCAGCGGCCTGCTGACCACAGCCCTCAATCAAATTCATGCGGTTCCGAAAGTCGTCGCCGCCGGGCAAGGACTTGACGTACCAGCCAATGTGCTTGCGCGCGGTCCGCACCCCGGAAAACTCGCCGTACAGTGCGTAATGGTCTTGTAGATGGTCCAGCAGCAAGTGCTTGACCTCGGCCACCAGCGGCGGCGCCAGCTGCGTGCCCGTCGCCATGAAATGCGCCATCTCGCGAAAAATCCAGGGCCGTCCCTGCGCCGCCCGGCCAATCATGACCGCGTCGGATTTTGTCACCGCCAGCACCTGACGAGCTTTTTCAGGCGTATCAATATCCCCATTGGCCACCACCGGCACACCCACCGCCGCCTTGACTGCGGAAACAGTGTCGTACTCGGCGTGGCCGCTGTAGCCCTGTTCGCGGGTGCGCCCGTGCACTGCAATCATCTGCACACCGGCACGCTCGGCGGCACGCGCCAGCACCACCGCGTTTTTTTGCGACTGGCACCAGCCGGTGCGCATTTTGAGCGTGACCGGCACACCGCGCGGTGCACAAACCGCCACCACCGCCTCCACGATCGACAAAGCCAGCGCCTCATCCTGCATCAGCGCCGAGCCGGCCCATTTGTTGCACACCTTCTTGGCCGGGCAACCCATGTTGATGTCAATAATCTGCGCGCCCCGGTCAATGTTGTAGGCCGCCGCCTCGCCCATCATCAGCGCTTCGGTGCCGGCGATCTGCACCGCGATCGGGCCGGGCTCACCCTCATGGTTGGCGCGGCGGGAGGTCTTGAGCGTGTTCCACAAGTCCGGTCGGGACGTCACCATCTCGCTGACCGCGTAAGCCGCGCCCAGCTTTTTGCAAAGCTGGCGGAAAGGCCGATCCGTCACCCCCGCCATGGGGGCAACAAAGAAAGGATTTGCCAAGGTAAAGGGACCAATGTTCATGTGAACAAATTGAAGGCGATCAGGCGGAGCGAGATTTTGGAATAGGGGGTGGCAGAACGCCAATTATTGATTCTAACTGCTTAATATTTCAGCAATTGAAACGCCATTCACAAGCGGTCCCGACGGCCTGCCTATACTCAAGTATGGACGCCTGGATCGAACAACTTCTCGTACTGCTCGCACTGCCAAAATTCGGACTGAGCACCGTGTTTGTGGTGTCTTTCATTTCTGCCACGCTCCTTCCGCTGGGTTCAGAGCCGGTGGTGTTCGGACTGGTCAAACTCAACCCGGAACTTTTTTGGCCCACCATCCTGGTCGCCACCGCCGGCAACACCCTGGGCGGCGCCGTAACCTGGGCCATGGGTCTGGCCTCACACAAGGTCATCGAACGGCACCAGCACTCAAAGCACCATCTCAGGGCGCTGGACTGGCTGGAACGGCTGGGTCCCAAAGCCTGCCTGCTGGCCTGGCTACCGGTCGTCGGTGACCCGCTATGTGCCGTCGCTGGCTGGCTCAAACTGCCGTTCTGGCCTTGCTTGGTCTACATGGCGATTGGCAAGTTTGGCCGCTACCTGGTGATGACAGCAGCCCTGGTGGGCCTGTTTGGCCCTTAAACATCGGGCAGGGATGAGACAGCGCGTGGGGGCGACTGAACCTGCGGTTCTTGATGTCGCACCCAAGCGCTGCCTCATCCCCACCGACTTGACGTGTTGACGGCCTCAGGTCAAACGTCCAAAAACGCTATTATTTTTATAGCTGCTTACGCTTTCTGCACGGGGGCTAGCGACTGTTTAGGCTTATAAACAAGAACGACTCAAGCCACAAACCCATACGTTTGCATCACATTGATTTGTGGATCAGTTGATTGACACGAAACACTCAAAAACAGGTGGCGCGCTCGCCTCGTTTTTGGGTGTCAACAATACGACCGTTTGATGGACACTATTTCAACGATGAAATTTGACCGGGTTCGGTCAGCGACAGACAACTCCCGGAACTGCCTGCTCCAGACCGGTCACTCAAGGCAACGGGCTTTGGTCAGCAATACGGCCGCGACTTCGATGGCCTCGGCACCCGCCATCGACCAGAACCGGTCGGTCGTGGCTCTACAAAGCGGGCGATAGTCGGCGCTCTCGACCCAACTTGAATTTCAGGGTGTATTTACCCCGAACTTGTCTGTCTTTGATATTTCTCATTTCGCAATCTCCACACTCTGATATATCTAAAGTGAATAAGACCGACAAGAGGGTAATACAAATGAAAACCATCAAACTTGGTGTGTGGGGGGGGGGGGGGGGAAA